>Ga0208019_1001044_pt1 | contig 14946 bp, 11 predicted proteins | sample CB_VirMetaG_5_FD_184540 | JGI IMG/M metagenome (GOLD analysis project Ga0208019, IMG submission 184540) | Freshwater to marine saline gradient viral communities from Chesapeake Bay - CB_1508_1D Viral MetaG (SPAdes) (version 4) | ecosystem: Environmental > Aquatic > Marine > Coastal | place: USA...
TTGTTTGTATTCGCTTCGGGCGCATTAGGATTTGATAATGAATCCAAGATTATTGGGGACATGAGTGGGGTTTACTTTATGTCCGTTGGCTTGGTGGTATCTGCATTCTTCGGTGCCGACGCGTACGTCAAGGGCAAAGAGAAGAAAAAGGAGAAGGGGGATGACTGAGATCCTGACGTTTCTTACAGCAGTTTCCGTCGCTCTTGTTATCGCTGTTGCCATCAAACTCTACACCGGAGGCAAATGACATGATTCCTATAGAAGTACTGACGATGGCCGGTGGGGCCACGATGGGCGGCATCTTTAAGATGATCGACAAGGCTCAAGAAGCCAAGCGTGCCCAACAAGAAATGATGATCGGCATGATGAAGGCAAAGACCGAAGAGGCCGATGCCGCGTCAAACCGTGCAACCAAAGCTGCTGACGCTGCTGCCGCACGCGTAGGTAACGACCCGTTTGCCAAGATGACCCGCCGCATTTTCGTGTTGGCGATGCTGGCAATGGGCGCGTGGGCAATGATGGGTGGTCTGGCAGGCTTGGACATTTACGTCCCGGTAGATCGCACCACGGGCTTTAACTTCCTCGGCTTGTTTGACACCACCAAGACCCAGACCGAATACATCAAGTTGGAAAACGCCCTTGTACACTACGAGTGGTTGAAAATTTCAATCCTCGCCGCGGGCAGCTTTTACCTCGGGAAGAGCTAATGGCCACGAAAGATCCAAAACTCGCACGCGCAGGTGTGTCCGGCTACAACAAGCCCAAGCGTACGCCTGGTCACCCGACCAAGAAGTTCATTGTCGTTGCTAAAGAAGGCGATAAGACCAAGACGATTCGGTTCGGCGATGCCAAGATGAGCATCAAGAAGGACCAACCGGCTCGTCGCAAGTCCTTCCGTGCACGTCACAAGTGTGACACCAACCCGCCGAGCAAGCTGACGGCGCGTTATTGGAGCTGCAAAAAATGGTAGCCAAGAAAAAGAAATCCGCTACGAAGAAGGACGCCTGCTACCACAAGGTAAAGGCGACATATAAAGTGTTCCCGTCTGCATACGCATCGGGTGCCATAGCTAAATGCAGGAAAGCCCGTGGCGGTAAGAAAAAGTGAAAAGGGCGCCGCGCTGAAGCGGTGGTTCAAGGAGGATTGGAAAGATGTTCGCACAGGTAAGCCATGCGGTCGCCAAAAAGGTGAAAAGCGCGGGACTCCATATTGCCGTCCATCTAAGCGGGTTTCTGCGAAAACTCCTAAAACTTCTGGAGAGATGACGGCGGCTGAAAAACGCAGCCGTATCGCTCAGAAAAAGAAGCTCGGCCAACCGGCTGGAGCCCCCAAACGTGTAAAACCTCTAAGGAGAAAGTGATGCCAGGTATGATGAAGAAGCCGATGGCTTACAAAAAAGGCGGTGCAGCGTTCAAAACCTGCGCGGGTTGCAAGTCCCCTGCAAAATGCAAAGCAGCAGGCAAGTGTTTGATGAAGGCCAAAAAGAAATAGGTTTCACGTGAAACCTGCGAAAGACATTGCTCAGGATGCCGTGTTATGGCTCTTGGTGGCGATCGTTTTGGCTTGGGGATTAACTGGCTGCAGCGACTTGCGAAGGTTGACCATGACCAAGGACGAGGTCCATTGGTATCAAAACCTGACCTTCCGCCCATGTTTAGACCCGGAAGTGGTCTGCATCCGCCCATGACAAACGACGCCGTTGATGCGAAAATCGCGCAAGATCCACCACCAAAGGCCTGACAATGTCTTTCTTTAAGTTGGCCCTAAAACCGGGCATTGATAAGCAGAACACGGAATATGGCGCCGAAGGTGGGTGGACCGACGGTGATTACATTCGTTTTCGCTATGGGCTGCCCGAGAAAATCGGTGGGTGGACCCCGTTTCATGAGGAAGAACAGTACCTGATCGGCATGATCAGCGAGGTCTTCCCGTGGACCGCGCTTGATGGCACGCCTTACGTCATTGTCGGCACAAACAAAAAGCTGTACGTGGCCTATGGCGGCGTCTGGACCGACATCACGCCTATCCGTACGACCACGTCTGCGGGCGACGTCACGTTTGCCGCGACAGATGGATCAACGACCATTACGGTAACCCACACCGGCCACGGTGCGATTGAAGGGGATTTTGTCACCTACAGCGGCGCAACCTCTCTCGGCGGCGTGATTACCGACACGGTATTGAATGCGGAGTGGGAAGTCACGTTTATCGTGGACGCCGACACGTATGAGATTACTTCTCCAATCGCGGCCAATGCGTCGGATTCTGGCGATGGCGGCGCTTCTGTCGTGGGCACGTATCAGATCAACGTCGGCTCCAACATCAGTTACTTTGACTTTGGTTGGGGTACCGGTAGCTGGGGTGCTTCGACCTGGGGTACTCCACGTCCGGCTTCAGTAGGCACGCAGTTGTACTCTCGTGTATGGCAATTCGACAACTACGGCGAAGACGTGGTTTGTCAGTTGGTCAATGGCCCGACGTACTATTTTGATACGAGCTTGGGCGTTGGAACACGGGCCACGGCCCTTGCTGGGGCACCCACGAAAAGTTCGTATGCACTGGTGTCTACCCCAGACCGGCATTTGGTTTGCTTTGGCACCGAAACGACTGTAGGAACGAGCACAACGCAAGACCCGATGTTTGTGCGTTTCTCTGATCAAGAAAACATCACCACGTTTACCGAAACGGTCACCAATACTGCAGGCGGTCAGCGCCTCACGGATGGTAATGAGATCATCTCTGCCATCCGTTCCCGTGGTCAGATTCTCATCCATACGGATACCTCATTGCATGGCATGCAATATATTGGGCCTCCATATACCTTTGGTTTCCAGCAGCTCGGCGTGAACTGCGGTTTGATCGGCCCGCATGCGTCGATTGACGTGAACGGTATTGCGTTCTGGATGGGCAAAGACGACTTCTACATGTTCGACGGTACGGTAAAGAAGATTCCGTGTACTGTGCAGGACTATGTGTTCGATGACTTGAATAAAGTACAAGGGACCAAGGTTCACGTTGGATTGAACTCGCAGTTCAATGAAGTCACGTGGTGGTACTGCTCGTTTACGTCTGACTACTTGGATCGGTTTGTCACCTACAATTACCTCGAAAACTGTTGGTCCATCGGCAGCATGCCACGTACAGCATGGACCGATCGTACGGTCTATCCAAGCCCGCTCGCCGCGCAGTTCTTACCGACCAGTACGGTAACGCCTTCAGGCGGCAGTAACCCGACAGGCTTGACGGCTGGACGTTCGATTGTCTGGAACCAAGAAACAGGGACTGATGCGAACGGCGCTGCAATCTCATCGTTTATTTATTCCGGTTACTTCGACATCGGCGATGGCGACACTATGTTGCTGATGAAGCGGTTTATTCCGGACTTTAAAGAACAGGTCGGTGATCTTACGGTCAACCTTTACTTGCGTCCGTATCCGCAGGCTTCGGCCAGCCCAAGTTCACTGTCTCCGCATACGATTACGCCGACGACGCAGAAAGTGGATACGCGTGCGCGTGGCCGCCAGATTGCAGTGCGTATTGAGTCGGATGAGGTAGGCAGCAAGTGGCGTTACGGCACGTTGCGCGTTGATGTGGTACCGGATGGCTTGCGATGAGCAAGATCTTTAACGTTCGTTTACCCAATGCTGCTCCGAAAGAATACAACGCGGAACAGTTTGATCAGCTTGTTCGCTCGCTAGAACAAATTGTTCTGCAGCTCAATACAACCTATACCCCTCAAATCACAGAAAACAACCAGACGACACTTGACTGGTTCAGTGGTGCGATGGGCATGGCGAACCGTGGTGTGCTGGAGGACTACGGTGATTTTGCCTACGGCGCGTTTCAGGACTTCACCGACCAGACGCACACTTCGACGGATACCGCTAAGGCAATTACGTGGGACACCACTGCGTATTCAAAGCACATCTCCATCGGATCTCCGACCAGCCGAATCGAGTTTGCCAAGGCCGGGAAGTACTACATTGACTTCACCGCGCAGCTGACTTCCCAGTCGGCTAATGCAAAAACATTTTGGTTCTGGCCTCGAGTCAATGGCGTAGATATTCCGGGTTCCACAATGCGGATCACGACGCACGATAACGATGAAGCCAAAACTGTGGCTCGTTCAGCGATATTCGAGGTAGACAAAGGTGACTACCTCGAAGCAATGTGGGCGGTGGACGATCTTGATACCGCGCTTGAGGCATACGCAGCTGAGACATTCTGCCCCGGTACACCATCTGTAACCTTAATGATTTTCGGGATCGAACATGGCTAATAAGTATTTCCGTGACCATTTGGTCCCTGACGCGACAACCGAGACTGACCTGTATACCGTCCCGGCGGCAAATACCGCGATTCTGCGCTCTCTGCGCGTGACCAACGCAAACGCATCAGCCGCTTCTGTTACGGTTTCCCAATACGACGACGGGGGATCCGAGCGTTACCTGCTCAAAGGCTATCCGATTTCCCCCGATGGCACGGTTGACGTGTTCAACGGCGTGCCCTGCGTTTTAGAGGCAGGGGACAAGATCACGGTCGAGTCCAGCGTGGCCACCGTGCACTTTTATTTGTCCTACCTAGAAGTGGACAGAAACTAATGGCTTACGGCATAATCACGGCATCTCGCGATCCTTCCAGACGCGCAGGCCGTTTCGGGCCTTTTATAAACTCAACATACGACTTAGGTATGCAACATGGCTGAAGCGATGGAAGGGATTATGGGGCTCCCGAACGCCCCGATGGGCGGCCAATCAGGGCAGTCCATGTCTTCAATGGTAGACATGCAGGCATTGGAGCAGGCTTCTGCAGAAGCTAACAAAGATCCAATGGCCTTCCGCGAAAGCGTCCTTTCTGGGATGGAAGAAGCGGATCCGCAGATGGTTGCGGAATTCAAGCGCGCGCTCACTGGGATGCAGCTGCCGGATGACGTAATCCAAGCCTTGGGTTCGGTTATCGACGAAATCCTTCGCTCTCCGCAAGATTACCAAGAAATGCGCCAAGAACTGGTGACGGATGATCCGGAGGGTATCTTCGCGGAACTGTTGCCAGAAACCTTCGACATGGCGTATTTCATGGCCCTCGATATGGCCTTGGATCAGATCGCAATGACCACGGTTCAAGCGCCACAGGCGTTTGCGGACGGTGGTTTGGCCACGCTAAAGCCAATCGCAGCTGCAATGGCACAAATGGGCCGCAACGGCGACACCATGCTGGCGCACATTACCCCGGCAGAGGCACGTATGCTGCGTGCCCGTGGCGGTAGCGGCACGATCAACCCATACACAGGTCTCCCGGAATTCTTCTTTAAGAGTATCTTCAGAGCCGCCAAAAAGGTTGTTAAAGGCGCCGCAAAGGTTGTTAAAAAGACCGTTAGCGCAGTTAAAAACGTCGTCAAAAAGGTCGCTTCCAGTACCATCGGCAAGATCGCACTGACCATCGGCGCGACGATGCTTCTGGGCCCGGCTGGCCTGAACTTTGCAGGAACGCTTGGACTTGGTTCTGGCGCCCTTGCCTACGGCGTAAATGCTGCCGCAGCGGGCACGCTAGTTGGTGTAGCTTCTGGGCAGAAGTTTGGCGATGCGCTGAAGAGTGGCATTGTGTCTGGTGTCATGGCAGGCGGTATGGCCGCCGTATTCCCGAGCACTTTGCCAGATGCGTACACCGCTCAAGCCGCTCAAAATGCAGCAGGCGCAACCGGTGCTGCGCTTCCGGGCGTTGAAGACCTGACCACCAAGGCAGGTGACTTGGCTGCAACTCCGGGCACAGGATTTACTTCTCCTGCCGATGTAACTGTAGGCACCCCAATCGCTGAGGTAGGTCCGGGAAGCGTGGGCGTTGATCCAATGACCGGCGCAGTAACTAGCCCTGTCCCCACCGGCTATAACGTTCCCGGCATGTCTACCTATGAGCTAGGCGCTCCGGGCAGCCCCGCGTTCTCCACTGCTCCGGGTTATTTCCCGCCTGCAGAGCAAAGCTTATCTACGCTTGGTGGCGGGGCTGCGACGGCTCCGACTTCTTTGACCAGCACTGCTCCAAGCTTGTCCCTGGGTCAGGGCATGTCCACACTGGAATCTCCAGTTATGAGCCTGCAGGCTCCGACCCCGGATTATCTAGGCGGCGCTCAGTTCTCGTCACAGGTTATGCCAACCACGCCTGGCTCTCTGTCTAACGTGGCCACTAATGCAGCTACCCAAGGGGCAACAGATGCTTCTCAGCAGGGCGTTATGAGTCTGCTGAAGCAGGGTGACTACCTTGGAGCAGCCAAACAGGCAGGCAGCAACGTTGTGGACTTTTTTGACCCACGTGTGGATCAGGCGGCGATTGATGCCCGCGCTGCGGACCTCGTGAACAAAGGCATGACATACAAAGATGCTTTAGCACAGGCCACAAAAGAAGCGCCTGGCGTGATTTCTCGTTACACCCCGCTCGCACTGGCTGGCGTCGGCACCGCCGCCGCCATGGGCGCCTTCACCCCGCCAGAAGAGCCTTCCTTGGACGACCTTGGCCCTGAATTCTCTGGCCCAAGCGGTTCTGAACTGCTGGAGCAACAGCCGGAGCGTTATGGCGTAACCATCGGCCCGACCGAAGCACAGTATGTTGACGTAGGTCAGACGATGTATTCGCCGATGGGTTACACCCCGCAGCAGCGCCAGTACTATGATTACCGTAATGCCATCGCCTACATGCCGGGTTACAGACCGCAGCAGCCGTTCTATGCTTCCTACATGCCGCAATCTTCGCAAGGGTCGTACTATCAGATGCCAACGGCAATGGCCGACGGCGGTATTGCGACGCTTAAGCGCGGTGGATCACCCAAGAAATATCCGCGTAAGAACGGCCACATTTCCGGCCCAGGCGGCCCGAAGGATGACAAGATCCCTGCGATGCTGTCAGATGGTGAGTTTGTGTTCACCGCCAAGGCCGTACGTGGCATGGGCAACGGATCACGGCGCAAGGGTGCGAAGAAGATGTATGCCATGATGAAGGCACTTGAAGGGAGAACCGCATAATGGCTGACGTCGAATATACTGGACAGATTGTCCGAGAAGCCCCTGAGATCGAGGCGTACAAACTCGGTCTCTTAGAGCAGGCGAAGACGCTAACAGGGCAGAGCCTAACGCTCCCTGCCGTTCAAGCCGCCGGGCTTTCCAATCTCCAGCAGCAAGCCGCTTCCCTTGGGCAGCAGGGCATTGGTGCATACGTTCCGTATATCCAAGGGGGTGCACAAGCCATTGGCGGTGCGCAGGCCGGAACTCAGGCTGCAATGCAGGGACTTACCGGCGTCAATGTTCCGCAGGCGTTTGCTCCAGGGATTGCAGGGATCACCACCGCTGGTGGCATGCAGTACAACCCTGCAACCGCTGCGCAGGCATACATGAACCCGTACCAGCAGCAGGTTACGCAGAATGCGTTGGCCGAAATGCAGCGTCAAGCCAATATCCAGCAAAATCAAGCTGCTGCGCAAGCCGTAGGTGCAGGCGCATTTGGCGGCACGCGTGAAGGTGTTCAGCGTGCGGAAATGGCCCGTGGTCTACAAGACATCATGTCGCAGCGTATCCTTCAAGATTACGCACAGAACTATCAGCAAGCACAGCAGGCCGCTACACAGGCGTTCCAAGAACAGGCGCAACGTCAACTGGCCGCAGGTCAGGCGTTGGGAACATTGGGCGGACAGCAGGCTCAGTTGGGCATTCAGCAGGGCCAAGCGCTTGGTACCCTGTCCCAAGGACTGGGTTCTCTTGGCGTTCAGCAGGCCGCTCTCGGTCAGGCCGCTTCGCAGCTCGGCACGCAAGACATTCAGACGCTTTCTACGCTGGGGGCAGTCGAACAGCAGGCGGCGCAGAATCAGCTGGATGCAGCACGTATGACGGCACAGCAACAGGCACTGTCTCCATATCAGCGTCTGGCTTATCTGTCTGACATCTACAAGGGCGCTCCGTCCACGCAGATGTCTTTGACGTCACAGTCCAGTCCATCCGCCAGCCCGTTGCAGACCGCACTGGGCTTGGGCGTAGGCGCACTCAGCGCGTATTCCGGGGCACAAAAGGCACAGCTGTTCGGCTAAGGAAGAACTATGAAAAACAAGGTACTCGATCGCGCAATGTTCAAGGAAGGCGGCATGCCGGACGTGAACAATGTCGGCATTATGGATGGCTTCATGGAACAGTTCGACGAGATGTTCGAGGACGACATGGAGGATGAGGACGAGTACGAAACCGGGAAGATGATGGATCGTACGCCATCATCCCCTGAAATTCTGATGAACAACCTGCGCGGTGACATGCGCTCTGTAGACGCCCGTCGCGAAGAACTGGCCGACATGGTCGGTTACAACGCCGCGATGGAGACGCCAGACGAAGTCCTCGCACTCTTACAAGCACAACTGGCCGAAGAGCAGATGGCCGGGATCGGTGGTCTGCCGGGCGCGATGCCTCCCGCAATGCCTCCGATGCCACCTGCCATGCCACAAGGTGCAATGCCCATGGATCAAGGAGCAGCAATGCCGCCAGCCGGTGGGATTGAGGCACTGATGGGCGCCGCTCCTCCGGGTCAACCTCCGATGCAAATGGCCGACGGAGGCTATGTTCAAAATTTCTTTGACGGGTCCGATGAGGACGGCGTGACCCCGTATGGCAGCGAATCGTCCTACATGAATGTGGATCCCAGCACCCGTGAGATGGCTCAGGCGTATTTGATGAGCGATTTCATGCGTGGCACTTCACCCGTTCCTTCGCGTCAAGCGGCGATGGAAGAGATTCTACCGACTTATCAAGAAATTCTAGGTACCGGTGACAAGGGCATGACCCAAGCTCAGATGCTGTTTGCATTGAGCCAAGCGGCGTTTAACTACGCGGGTAACGTAGACGCACAAGGCCGTCCGTTGCGTGGTTCCCAGATGGCCCGTGCGGCACAAGCCTTTGCTCCGGTTCCGGGGCAGATCGGCAAACTTGCTGCAGAACAGACTAAGGAAGACCGCGCAGTCAAGCTCGCTGCTCTGCAGGCCGGTGAGAAGGAACGCGAAAGCATCATTGCTGCGAACCAGAAGGTTCGTGAAAACCAGCGTAAGGCTGCTGAAGCGTTGCTCAAGGAATCTGGCGATGACTTCAAAGCACGTTGGGAATGGAAGACGATCAATACTCCAGATCTTCTTGATACGTGGGCTAAGGGTGGTCTTGATGATCCAAAGGACCAGACTCGCCTTGAATCGGCGTTGGTCAAGCTCCTCAAACCAACGCGTGAAGAGTACACAGACCCCGTTACACAACGTAAGGTCGTGCGTACGATTCCGGGCTATAGCGCTCCGTTCATTGTAAACGCCATCAAGACACGTCAGGAAATCGTTGGGGATGCTGGGGCATTCATTGACATGCTAGGCGGTGCGGTTGATATGACCGCTCCAGGGCAGCAGCCTGTGCTTGCAACCACCCCGCCTGCCCCGGCGATTCCGGACGTAGTCGACACTGCGATTGAGACTGCAGCGAAAACCGCGGACTTTGGCATTTTCCCGAGAGCCTCTGGAGACACCAACTACTACGACCGCAATGAGACGTCTGTTTTTGGTATGGCAGGTAAAGCTACCGGCCCGGTCAATGTTATTTCTGCGAAACTGGAAAGCTACCCGTATATCCGTAACTTCGTCACAGACGAGGGCGAAATCACGGCGTCTAAGTTCCTCGAGGGCGCAGGCAAGACCATTAACCGTGCGTTGTCGGATACCGACCGCTTTGGCTTCACGGAACAAGCGACAATTCAACAGTCTCTGGACCTGTTACCGAAACTGATTGACGATCCGATGGCATTCCGTCAGCGTGTTCAAGGTATTGACCTTCTGCTTCTCAAGAGCATGGAATCCATTGATCTGACGATCGAAAATGACAAGGCGGCAGGCACTCTGTCCGCAGAGAAAGAGCGTCAGTTCATCGACAAGAAGTCTGATATTCAACGTGTTCGCCGTATTCTGGGCGCTGCTCCGTATGTATTTGATGATGCAGATTTGCTCGCGCTGCAGCCCGGTGATTGGTTCGCATTAGGTAAGAGCGGACAGCTTCAACAGCTTGATCCGAACAAGCCTTCTCCGGCACAATTACTGCAGCAACGTGGCCAATAAGGAACAATAAATGCCTTTGTCTCCCGCAGCGATTGACGCGCTAAACGCATCTGTTGTCCCGACTGATGAGGGCCCAATCGCCCCGGCAGAAACGCAGGCTCCTGATGTCTATGTCACGCCGTCATTTGATGAAGTGCGTGCTGACATGCCTGAGATGTCAGATGATGCGCTGCAGGCACTAATCGAATCCACACGTTGGGCACCAACCACAGAAGCTTATCAAGAAGCCGCGGGTGCGGGTTTTGCTCGTGGGGCAGGAGAAGGCAGCACTTTTGCAGGAGGCATGCTTACCGGTTCACGGCTCGCGGCTCCGTACACCAGTCAGATCCCGCATCCCGTATTGCGTGGCGTAGCGCAGACGACCGCAGCATTAGGGGGTGGTCTGGCTACCTCCATCGGGCTGGCTGATTACTGGGAATCGCTGTTCCCGACCCCAACCGATCCGTTCCTTGTTTCTACATACGAAGGCAGCCGTACCGCAGGTGCGGGTCTAGGCTTTGCGCCGTCTGCATTCCTGATTCGTAAGGCTCCAGAAACCGCTTCACGCTTCGAGAGAATGATCTCTGCGATGGGCGAAAACGCTCGTCAGAGCCCAAAATCCTTTGCTGCAAAAGAACTGGTCATGAACGCGTGGGTAGGGGCATGGGGCGGTGGCGCTGTAGAACAATTTGGTCCTGACAGCCCTTGGATTCGTTTTGGTACTGAAGTCACGGCGAGCATCTTGAGCCCTGCTCGGATGCTGTATGACGCGAAAAACTTCACGGCCCGTGAAGCAGCCAAACTTAAGGAAGCAGGCATTTCTCCGCGGATCCAGACCCAAGTCACTAATGCGATTATGGATCTGGTTGAGCAGCAGGGGGAAAACCCGGAAGTTATTTTCCGTCTGTTGCGTCAGCGCATTGGCGAAGCCGCAGCTCGTGGCGGCGAAGGCACGCCTCTCCCAACCGTAGGGCAGCTCGGAGTTTCCCCGACTTTGACGCGTTTGGAGCGTCGCCTTGCTGTGACTTCCGCAGAATTTGCCAACACCCGCAAAGAAACTGCAGAAAAAGCATTCCAGACCATGCGTTCATTAACGCAGGGTTTGATTGATTCTGGCGACCCAGAAGCCCTCCAGCTCGCTGTTCGCATGATGGAAGACAATTATGCGAAGCAATTTAATGCGGCTTTCCTCGGTGCAGAAGCGAGAGCGATGGAAGCGGCGCAGAGATTAGGCCCTCGCAACTCACAGAACCGTGCAGAACTGGGTCGAATCTTGCAAGACGGCCTTGATAGCATCCTACGCACGGCCCGCGAAACAGAATCGCAACTGTGGAGCGACGCAATTCGTGGTTCCTATGCGCTGAACGCAAAAGGCGCGATGCGTCCTGTCAAGACTAAGGCAACTAATCTTGCCCGTGAGTTCATGGAACTCGCCGCAGGTCCGCAGGGCACGACGAAGAGCCGTCTGTTCACTGACTTTGGTGCAGCTTCCTCCGAAGTGAAGCGCACTGTAATCAGTAACTTCAAGGCGGCCAGCAAAACCTACCGTAAGGGCACTGAGTCAGAAGAATATCTGGCTTCTCTGCGTATGCCAGATGACGTCATGGCGTCGATCGACCTGAAGAACACCCCGGTCACCGAACTGATCAAGATGCGCGGCCAGTTCTTGGCCGAGTCTCGTAAGGCTGCGGCAGGCAACGACATGAACGCCGCCCGCGTGTATAACAACTTGGCTAAAGCCATCATGCGCGACGTCGAAGCGATCGACAATCCAGCGTATGCGGAAGCCACTGCGTTCAGTAAGAAGCTCAACGACGCTTTCACCCGTACATTTGCGGGAGACATGGACGATGTGACCCGCACCGGTCAAGCAAAGTACGCTCCCGAGACCTTGGTTCAGCGTATGTTTGCAGGTGGCATGGATCCGGCGTATATGCGCAACAAAGAGATCATCCAAGCCGCCAACGCTCTGGATCTTCCAACCGAAGCAGCGGCGCGCACGGTACTCGAAGCGCAGCAGCGTATGCTGAAGTCCTTTGCAGCCTCTCGTGCGGTCAAGACCACAAAATATGCGGGTCCTAGACTGACGGTAGAAGAGCAAGAGCGCTTGGTTGCCCAAGGACTGGACCCGACACGTACAACACGGACCGCGGATCTGATCGACCCGGCGGCGTTTGAGAAATGGCGTACCGATAATGCGGATACCATTCGCATGTTAGGTATGGAGGACGAGTTCTCAGACATCAACAAGGCCGCCGCTTCTCTGATCGAGCTTCAAGATCCGGGCAGCATGCTTAATCGGACTGTCCGTAACAGCAAGGCCCTGTCCAAGTCCCTCGGGGATGAAAGCCCTGCTCGTGCTGTAGCAGAAGCATTTTCCGGGGTAAACCCAAACAAAGCATTTGACGACCTTTTTGCTGCGGCAAAACAGGGTGGACCCGATGCGATCGCAGGCTTGAAATCCGCGATCTACAGCCATGCACTCACCGTCGCAGAAAACTCAAACGATTTCTTTGGCACATTAGAACGGGTGTTGTTCCAGCCTGTGACCAAAGGCGCAAGCCGCACGGACACGGGCAAGATCAATTCCATCGCTCGTATGATGGCAAGTAAGGGCATCTTGACCCCCAATGAAGTCCGCTTACTACGCAACCAGATATTGAAGCCTGCTAAACGCGTAGAAGATGCGTTGGCAAATGGCGATCGAGTGCCTGAAGATGCGTTGCACGCAGGTCCGGGCCAAGTCATGTCTGCGCTAGATGATCTACTCGTTGCTCAAATCGGTGCTCGTGCCGCCAAGGCAATCTCTCCCGGTGGCCCTGGTTCCCTGTCTTTCGCTGCACGTGTAATCAAAAAAGCGGACAACATGTTTAACCGCTTGCCTGCGCGTCAGCGTCAGCGCTTTATGCTTATGGCGCTTGAAGATCCGCAGTTGATGCAGGAAATGATGCGCACCGGTCGTACTGCCGTCGAAAAACGGGCCTTGAATTTAGCTATACTTTCTCATCTGTACTCTCCACAAGGCGCACAAGCAGCCGCTTTCCGTACCTTGATGGAAGATCTAAACGAGCAAGACGATGCACCTTCCGACGTCCCAGTATTGCCGGATTTGACTGTCGAAGAACCGGCTCCGGTCACCACCAGCCGCCGCATGTTGCAGAACATGCCGACCGCGCAAACCCGCGGCATTGCAATGGCCCCTGCCGCAGCTGCACCGCAGCAGATGGCGGCAGCCACGGCTCAAGGACCAGCGCCCACGGGCCAAGGGTCAAGCAGAGATATGCTGCAGCGCCTATTCCCGATGGACACTATGCTGGGGTAAGAAACTCATCGACGCGCCGCATCCACGCGTCTTTGTAGGACTGGAACTCCCTTCCAGCGGTGGAAAACTCCATGGTCGAGCCATCTTGGACGGCCATGAGTACCGTGCCGTTTTCGATATTGGTGCCATGCACGATGTCATGTGCGAGCGCATAGGCTGCAAGCTGGTGCATGTAGTCTTCCACCCATTCGCGCTTCTTGGGGCGGATACTCTGCTTAAAGTCTACGATGCAGGGCTTGCCTCGGTAGACGGCGACTAAGTCTGTCGTACCAGCGTATTTGCCAGGGTAGTACAGAGGCACTTCGGACCCCCAGATCTCTTCAATGTTATGGAAGAACGTGTTGATCAGGCGATAGCCCATCTCGTAACCCTTGACCTGCAGCCAATTTGTTGGACGTGGGAGGTCACGGTAGGCAATCATGCGTTCGATCACGTTGTGCATATGGGTACCTACGGTGGCCGCATCGTTCTTTATCCGTTCTGCCTCATCCTTCCCGACGCGTTCCTCCCATTGCTTCAGGTGTGACTGATCCTTCGTCTTGCTCAGGATGTGGGTCACGCTGGGCAGGTGGTCGTCGCCATACGTGCGTCCGCTTTCCGAGTTGTGCTGTTCCAGCTTCTCGTAAACAAACTTCTTGCGGATCGGGATCAAATCAACCATGCCTTTACCTCCTCGCCCATGACCTGACTGGCGATGTCAATCTTGTTGCGTAATGCCTGTACGATCTTCTCGTCCACCGAATTGGGGGTGATCAGGTCGATATACAGTACCTTCTGGGTTTGACCGATGCGGTGTGCGCGGTCTTCTGACTGCAGCCGCACTTCCAAGTCAAAGCTGTTACTAAAATAGACGACAGTTTTCGCCTCAGTCAGTGTCAGGCCGTACCCACCCGTGCGGGGATTGCCGACAAAGAACCGCAGCTCACTGTCTGGGTTTTGGAAGTCTTCAACAATCGTCTGGCGATCTTCTGCTTCGGTGTCCCCGTAGTACGTGGCCACGGCATTCATGCCGTATTCCTTGGCCAAGGCCAGCTTGATCGCTTCGATGTCATGCCGGTAGTTGGCCCAGATGATGATCTTGCCGTCGGTCTCTTCGACGATGTTTAAGAGTTCCTTAACTCGGTTGTTCGGCAGATGCAGCACTTCGCCGCTGTCCAGCTTTACATGCCCGCAGACGATCTGATGCAAGCGCATCATTTGTGTCAGGGCGTTCTGGGTTGTCATCATGCCTTGCGCAAACAACGCCAGCGCCATGTTCTTCATCTCGTTGTAGGCCTTGGCCTGCTCGTCGGTCAGATCCACCTCACGCTTGGTAAACATCTTGTCCGGCAAGTCCAAGCACTCGTCCTTTGTCACGCGGAACGAGAACTTGTCCAGCTTCTCTTTGAGCTCGTCCAAGCGCCGGTAGCCGACGATCTGCTTGAAGCTATGTGATGGCATGTTGCGCTCAACGGTCACGGCATAGCGGTTCTGAAACGCGTAGAAGCTCGGACTGTCCAAGCAACTCGGATCAAGGAACTCGCACTGCTGGTAC
>Ga0208019_1001045_pt1 | contig 14933 bp, 22 predicted proteins | sample CB_VirMetaG_5_FD_184540 | JGI IMG/M metagenome (GOLD analysis project Ga0208019, IMG submission 184540) | Freshwater to marine saline gradient viral communities from Chesapeake Bay - CB_1508_1D Viral MetaG (SPAdes) (version 4) | ecosystem: Environmental > Aquatic > Marine > Coastal | place: USA...
TCCTGCGGTGATCGACTACGCAGACCACTACTGCACGGTCAAGATCACTCCATACTGGGCACTGAACCAACAACCAGTCGCGGTCATAGGCAACCATAAATTCTACAGGCTCAAGGATTGATATGTTTGACAAACATTGGTACCTTGCCTCCATGAGAGGCAAATGCAAGGGTCGCCTAGAGAGCGACTACCTCACGGAGCGAACAGCACTTCGATGCACAAAAGGGCAAAAACTACGATGGGATGCACAGGCAAAAGCAGAGGGCGTAAGCCTGTCGCAATGGATCGCAAGCCAATGCGACGCAGCATTTACATTGCCAGCCCATACAGCATCGGAGACCTGACAGCAAATGTCAGGGTCCAGTTGGATGCCTTCGAGCGCATCATGAACATGGGGCACCTGCCCTTTGCTCCACTACTGGATCACTTCCAGCACATAGTTCACCCAAGGACGGACGAGTCGTGGCTTTACGACTACTGTCTGCCTTGGGTTGAACGGTGCGACCTCGTACTCCGACTGCCTGGAGTCTCTGTAGGTGCCGACCTCGAAGTGGGTCATGCAATCAAGCACGGAGTAGAACCCTGTTTCGGTTGGAGCGATCTAGACGTTGCACTCGCTGATCAGCGACTCGATTAGAGGCATTTCGGCCTCGAAGAACTGAGCTACTAGGTCAGAGTATGCCTGATCCTTCGGATCCAAGCAGGGTTGGTACATCAAATCCTCTAGATTCCGATAAAACCCGTCCGAGTTCCTCCACTCGACCATGCTACGGACAAGTTCTAGCTCTTTTTGGGCGTTCAAGACGTAGGATTTGAGCTTTCCCGATAGTTCTGCGATCTCCGAAGGCTCCCAGTCCTCGCAGGACAAGGTTCTGGAATACCTTCGGCGCAGAAACCGCTCCGCATAGAGCGTTCGATCCGAAAACGTATTGAAGTACTTGTCTCCTAGACCTGAGTTGCAGGTCTGGCAGGACCAAGTTCGGATGCCGCTACCAGTCATGGGGGTCTGCCTCGATCCCCGCTTTGAAAACCAATTAACAGGGATGACGTGATCTACCGAGGTCCCTGTGTCGCTGCCGCAGTAGGTACATGTCCCAAAGTTACCGAAAATGAAGTTCCTGAACCATTCCACGTTCAAGCTTCATAAAGGCCCCTAGGATTTATGTCAAACATTTTGTCGATCGCGCAGATGAATGGTACTCAAAAGTGCGTTAGAAGCGAAGCTAGGCCCCTTTACGTCGATTTTAGAGCCTCCTCCTGACCGTAGGTTTTCCAGTCGGGCTTTTTGAACGTCCCAAGGGGGTACTTTTGGGTGAATGCAAGAAAGGCAGCTCTCACGACGCACCTCTTGGCATGATCAAGACCAGTTTCCCCCTGAGAATCAACCTCGCTAGGGCCAAGTCGCTGCGCTGAAACACAGTGACCCATGATTCGGATGACGTGATAGTAAGGATCCTCAACCCAGTCCTTTGTGTACCACTCGCCAGGGCCTGACTTATCGGACCCAGTGTTCGACCCCTTCCTTGGGGCCATGACTTCGATGACGATCTGCTTTGCAAATTCACCTACCTCCTCCGCTGTTGGATAATCCATAAATCTAACCTCCTCAAGGGTGCCAGAAACATGCCTCGGAAACCACCAAATTCCAGACCTGCCGTCTGGAGGAACTTTTCCCATATTTCTATCCCCCTTTGAATATATATACTTTTTTTCTCTTTTTACTCTATGTACTATATGTTTTTCAAAACCCCTCGGAAGAATTAGGAAAGGTTCCTCCGGTCCCTCCATGGCACTTAATCTGTTGTCCGAGAGCGGTTTGCGTTGGAGGGACCTCGCCAAAAAGTCCCTCCAAGGTCCCTCCAGTCCCTCCAACTTTTAACGTTAAAAGTTAGACTAGCCTAACTTTTATGGAGGGACTGGAGGGACCTCTGGAGGGACTTTTTTCAAGGTCCCTCCAACGCAAGTCGTTGACTATCAACGCTTGAGTGAAAATCATGGAGGGACCTTGTTTTAGGTCCCTCCAACGTAAGTCGTTGATTACCAAGGGTCCAAGTTTTTGCCATCATGCTGTTTTATGGTCCAAATCTTGGTCTTTCGGTGCCCTATTTTGTCCTCAACTTTGTACCTTGCAGCCCCTGTTTTTGACAGCTTCCGAAGGAACAGTCCAAGCCCCTTTGGAGTCTTGATCCACTGCATCGGACCGTAGTTTTTGAGGACATTGTATATCGCAGCAGAGGACCCAACGAGTTCATCGTCATTGTCCACAAAGTACAGATCGAGTACCCCTTCTAGCTGACCTTCAGAGGACTCACCATGCACTAACTGCTGGATCTCAGGGTGTACATGACCCATGACTCCATACCTCACGTCCTCAATGTCCTCACTGACCTCAAAGCCATCAACGGCACCACAGAACTCATCGAGATCAGGACCAATGAGATCCCAGATCTCAAGACCTCGTTGAAACTCCCATCCAGGACGTTCGCACCATAGCATGAGGACCTTGTCTGCATTGTCTTCATCGACCGAAGGCAACGCCTTGACACTGTTTGGAGTGCAGTTAGCACTCATGGACAATCGCCAGATCGGCTTCATAGTCAACGCCTCAGCGAACTTTGCATGCAACGGAAACGAGTTGTTTGCGACCACCTCCTTCAAGGCCCCAGTCAGTCGGCTCCTAGCTTTCCAATCGTCTTGAATCGTTGCGTCACTGATCATGAGATGCTCGGCTTTCCATAGGTCACTGTTGAACGGAGTCAACCCCTTGAGCCAGTTCTGAGGATCGGCAGCTCGACCCCCGAGACATGCCGTGATGATCCGTTGTGCTAGGGTTTTCCCAAGTCCAACAGTACCAACGAGAAACAGAGCTTGCCCAGGCACATTCTGCGACGGGTTCCGCATGGCTTTGCGTCCTTGCTGCAACCATCCGAGTAGGTACTCGCACTGCGACTCCCCGATCAGGTTCATAAGGTACTGACCTGGGACTGTGTCCTGCCAGTCTCTGCCTTGGGTGCCCTCGATGAACTTGTAGGACTCAGTGACCAACACCTGCAACGATCCTTCTTGATGCAGCCCGATGGATCGACCGCACAAAGGCCCAGCGAAATCAACCATACGGTTCTGCTCGACGGTGGCTTGTGCTTGCATGATCTGCTCGGACTGTGCGCCGAAGTAGGCCAGTTGGTTGCGCCACGACTCAAGCGTGAGCTTGGTGTATCTGTTGGTGTTGTTCAGATCGACGTACCACTTGGACCCGTCGGTATAGGATCGCTGCACAACGACCTCAGCCTCCTCGGACACAATGTCCCCATTGTCCACTGCCCGAACGACCTCACTGATCGCGGTCTTCAAGAGTCCAGACTTCAGCCCGAACATGGTTCGGACCTTGTCTTGCAGGACTGCGGCTCCAGGCTTACGACCGAACCGACCGAGGGTCTTGGCGAGCTTGGTGAACTCATCGGACTTGGAAAAGCTAAACTCAGACTTATGAACTTCAAGGAGTCGCTCAAGCATGAGTACCTCGTCCTCATCGGCTTCGACTCGGGGAAGTCCACGCCACACTGACTCAAACTGGTCACCGACCTCGGCGCGTAGATCGTCTGCACCTTTGGGACCGTCCCACTTGAGTCGGACTAGTTTGACGGGTAGCTTACCGACCATACGACTGGTCGCAGTGTAGAAGTCAGGATTCAGCACAGTGTCGGCATCGCCGACCCAGTACAGTTGCTTTGGGTTCAGGTAGGCAAGTGCCTGATCGAGTTCGGGGTGAATGCGTCCTTGTTCCTGCCAACCGTAGAATCCACTGATACCGATGGCAGGGAACCCAGCTTCGGTCAGGGCCATGGCCTTGAACTCGCCCTCAATGATGTACAACTCGTCGCAGTCTCGTGGCAGTCCCTTGGGGAAAAACACATGAACCCCACTGCCCTCGCGTTGGGTGTACTTCATCTTGCCGTTGGGTTGAGTCAGTCGCAGTCGACCGAACTTAGTCGGTTCACCATCGAGGCGATGGTACGGCAACCACATGCCAGCACGACGAACCCCGACTCGCTCAAAGGCTTCGTCGGGGTTCAGCATGACTATGTTGTGGCTTGTCAGAGTGTCAGGGTGGATACCAGGTCTTTGCATAATGGGTCGTTTTTTATTGCCCACTCGAGGATCAACCACGCATCGCAAGTCGCTAGGGTCACTCGACCTAGATCACTGAACTTCTGCTTGGCCACTTTGAGCAGGGCTGATTTGCGTTTCTTGTAGTTACGTTCGTATATCTTGAGTGGGTACTGCCACGTTCTAGGTTTCACATAGTTCAGTTTCACCGACAGCACTTGGAGTATGCCCTCCCACTGCCCTAGGTTGCGACCGAACTCAAAGATCTTCGCATGCGTCAGGGTTGGTGTACCGAACACATGCTCAATGTAAGCATGTTGGATGGGATGCCGCTCTAGCTTTGCTGCCATTTGTTCGGGGGATCGCCAAGGCACTGCCTCGATGAACCCGTCGGCTGCTAGAACACAACCCCCAGATTTACCAGGGTCTATCGCTATGATCATGAATCAGACATATGACGGAGTGGCCATAGGTCTTTTTCATTTACCTCATCCAGCGAACTGGCGAAAAACACTGCTGCTTGAGCAGTTTGTTTGGCGGTCGTACCGCAAGTGTGGAGCAACGCCAGTGCGAGGTTCACTCGATCTGAGTTGGTCCAGTCTGGCCCTAGCTCGGCTAGGGTCTGGTCTACTTTTTCTGTGTATTGCATCTTCGTCTTCGATGATCAGAGGCTTCCTGCCTCCAACTATACTCGGACCCAAAGACTTCATCGTCTTCAGGGCTACAGCGTTCCGAGGGACTTAGTGGTCGTTTCCAAGGGCACTCTTCCCAGACCGGATCGATCTTGAACACTAGGTTCGTGAGATCCTGAAATGTTTCTTGAGGCCAGAACCCAACTAACTCTGGGCTATGGGTAAACATCCAACGCTTGGACTGTGCCTGTTGGAACTGTAGTGTCCTGCTGTTCATGGTTTTTTGATTCGTTGTAGTTCACGGTCTATGTACCACTTGGCTTTCTCAAGATCTTCGATTGCATCGTTCTTGAGTCCTGCTCGCCAGAGGTACTTCATTGCATTGCCAACGCAGAAATTCATGTGTTCAGTGACCTCAATGCACTCAACGCCGCTAGGGTGGCTTGTATAATGCGAGGGGTGATTAACTGGATCATTTGTCATAGTAATCAGCGATATGAGCGTCAACGGCGATTGGCATTTTAGGTAGCGCAGGATGCCGCCGACTCATTTCCTGCTCCACGAACTCCTTGGCTTCTACGGCTTGATCTTCAGGGACCTCACAGATCAACTCATCATGGACATGCCATGCGGTTCGGATCCCACCGCGATCAATGCGAAGCATGGCATCAGCGAACACGTCTCTAGCCATAGCTTGAATGTAGTTCTCGCACAACTTAGAACCCCAGAAAAACTCGTACCAAGGCTTTCCACGCTCAGTGTAAGCACTGAGTCCAGTCTTGGATTTGCCTTCGTCGTAGGTCTTGGTTCGCTGGGCTATGTTGTAGTAGTGCAAGGTACGACCTGTAGGCATGGCGATGCTCAGTGTCCGATTGTTTTTAATGTCCTCAGATGCCGCGACGAACCCGTTGCCCAGTTTGTTCCAGAGGTCAACGATTCGATGATTCGTTGTCCTATAGGACGTGACCTGTCGTTGAGCTTCTTCGTCCGTGTACTCCATGCCGAACAAAGCGGCGAAGTCCTTGAACCTTGCTGCACCGCACCCGTAGCCTAGTCCTAGCACACGGGCCTTGGCGACTTGACGGAGGGCATTGTTTACGTCCTTGAGAGGTCGAGGATCCTTGTACCCCATGGTCGCACGGGCATGCGCCTCGTACACATCCATCCCTGACTCAACGAGGTCTAAAAACTCATAGTCCCCGCATGCAGCGGCGAGGCACCGAGGCTCGATCTGGCTTAGGTCAGCAATGATGAACTTGTGCCCTGGTCTAGCGACGACTAGGTTTCGGATCTTGGCTCCGAACAGTTCGTCCTTGGGCAGGTTTTGCATGTTGATCCCTGCGTCACCGCTCCAGCGACCAGTGAGTCTGGAGCCACAGTATTTCATAGAGAAGTGCAGTACGCCGTCACTATCGATTCGATTCTGGATAGTTTGAAGTGTGGCAAGATGTTTCTTCAGACGACGTAACTGCACAAAAGACTTAATGTACGCATGACGATCCGCGTACTTGCTGCACCACTCAACCCACTCGGGATCATTGGCTACAGTGGTTGTCGGGGTATCCAGGATACCGTCCCTAGCGAGCTGACGGTTAAACGCTGCCATGCTCAATGCCGCACTGTCTCCACGCCACGGGATGTCCATGAGATACTCGACCTCACGGGCTTGGACGTTGGTCACATACTCATCGAGAAGTCCTCGATTGATCTGCACCCCGTAGTCAGCTTGATCGATGGTCAGTTTGGCAAGCTCCCACTCATGTGCTGGCAGAGCGTCCTTGTACTTCATGTACAGCTCGTAGCACAGCTCGCTGTCCTTGAGCGCATAGTCGCACAGGATCTGCCATCGCTCAGTGGACAGCGCATCAAAGTGTTTGCCGCTCATCTGAGTTCGGACTGCTTTATCGACTTCCTTGCCGAGCAGGATTTTTGCGGCGGTGCCCAAGTCCCTGCCCACTTGGAGGTAGGCAGGGATGGCAGTTGTATCCACCCACTTAGACGGACACACATCGAAGGGGATGACCCCTTGGTCACGTAGCCTGTTGGCTACCCACCGATCAAACTGAGCATTGTGCGCTGCCCAGATTGAAGCACGGATCTTTGACCAAGGGGCATCTTGTGGCTTGCCAACGAACTTCAGGTCTTCGCCCACGATGCTGACCATGCCAGCATAGTAGTCTGGATGCCTAGTGTACGCTTCGGCACCCAAGGTTTTGACGCTGACCTCCTTGTCGTAGTAGGTCTCGAAGTCGATGGCATAGGCTTTCATGGTTAGTCGATGTTATCGTTGAACCATTTCAGCAGGGCATCATCGGTCTTGCCAGCGTTGACGATCTTCGGGATCCAGTATGGCTTTGGGCCACTGCGATCAAGCTCAGTGCTTAACTCGAACTTAATGCTGCATGGATTCTCGAACGCCTTGGGGTTGGACCATGCTTTGACAACAGGGTTGCCGAAGGTACTAGCCCCTTTGTTTTTGCTGGTGAACAGCACCTTGGAGTAGGACTTACCATCTGGGTGATGATACAGACCATGCTCTTCGGGCACTTCCACGATCATGGTTGCGGTCATTCGATGACCGTACTTGGACTTAGACTTGTCCTTGTCCCACTTAGGAGCAAAGCCAGCCTCCTGTGCTTCCTTTTCGGTAGGCCACTTCTTGGGTGGATCGCTAGGATCCCAGGTCCGTCCTTCCTCTTCGTAGTACGAGTCTATGTGCCGCACATACACGGTCACTGACTCCTTGCCACCTTCGGCCAGACGATAGGTCTTGTCGTACATCAGGCTACCTGGACCAAACTCAGTCGCGTCTGCGCTTTGGGTCTGTAGCATGCTGACTCTCGGAGTTCCGAGGGCTTTGAAGTTCCACTCTCCGCTGAGAGGGCTTGTAGGTTCATTTTTGGTGATCGCGCCTTCTTCAGTTGCGCTTGCCATATTCAATGTCGTCATTGTTATCTTTGTCTTCGTTGTTTTCGTTTAGTTCTGCCGCACACTTTGTAGCGACAAATTCGGTGGCTTCGGTCCATTTGTTTTCAGGAATCCCTAAAGCCGAAAATACTGGCACTAACAGGTCGAAGAACAACTGGTCGAGAGCTTCTTCTTGCCGCTGCTCGTCTTCGATGTACTGCAAGTTCAGACTGTCGGACTTGACGGGTATCATCTCGTCCAGCCAGATCTTGAGACTGCACAGTGTTTTGTACTGTCCTTCTGTTAGCCATAATCCGCTCATTTTCGTTTTGCGATGACCTCGTATGTGTCACCTTGTTCAATGGCATCAGCGCAGTTGGACTTCAATGCGTCCTCGTACACTTTCTTTTTGCGATACGGGGCTTTATCACGCACGTAGTTCACGACCTTGGTCAGGCTGACCTCGGTGCATTCTGCCCACTCTTGTTCACTGAGTCCAAGAGCCATGGCCTCTTGCTTCAGCTTGTCTGCATCGGACACAACCGATCGACCCTTGCGTTGTTGCAGGTAGAAATCCCCTACCTCATAGCCCTGAGACAGCAACTCCTTCGCTGCCTCATCGGCTGCTTTGATCAGGTTATCAACGAACGCTTTGATCACAGGCTTCAGCTCTAGCACTTGGACTAGGTCCATCGGCTTGGCCAGATCTAGATCAGGCCGTAGCGTAGGCAGCATGTCGTCCTGATGCTTTGCGCTTGCGAAGGTCTTGTATGCCTCCCCACACGACCCCAGATGCGAGCAGTACTGACAGTTCGGGCTTGCCTTGCGTTGCCCAGTTCCGACTCTGGCTCGCACCATAGCAGTGCGTGTCCTTAGCTCTGGCACATCGCTGCGTTTGTATGTGTGCTGCATGACCTCGTCGCGTCGTGGCGCGATCATGGCGACCACTAGAGTGTCCAGGTCACGAAACTTGTCGAAGGTTTTGACGACGTAGTCTTGGAACTGGATGTTCGTGTCTGGTGCATCGACGGAATTGCGCCCGAATTTGTAGTCGATCATCAACCCAACGTTTGCATGGACTGCAACGTGGTCAGTGGTCCCAGCGTATTCACCGTCCACCTCGAACGATAGTTCCTTGTATACAGTGGCTTCGTAGTCACCGAACACATCGTTCATGAGATCTGCCCTAGCTTGGCAGGCAGCCTCGTACAGGTGCAGTTCTTCGTCCTCGATGTTCGTGATGTCACCGGTCTCCATGGCGTAGTGAAGGCGAGTGCCAGCCTCCGTCATGGCGTGTACTTCAGTCTGTTCTGGTTGCTCGAAGTCAGAGCAAATCTCTATGTACTTCAGGCTGCTTGGTCGTACGGTTTTCATTTTTTGGTCCTTTGATTAGGCCGAGGCGTTTGCATGCCTCGACAGTTTTACGAAATGCTATCTCGAAATTCCAACTTGGTGGGAACAGGTATGAGATCTCGTCCCATCGGTATCCTCGTTTCATGGCAGTATTTCTGTGTTATACTGATCGGCTAGTCTTGGCAGAATGCAGTAAACTTTCAGCTTTGGATGTGTTTTCAAAATTAGTTGTACATCTATGGGTGCCCATGCTTGCTGGTTGGTTTGTATTAGAGTTTTCAAAGCTTTGTGTTTGACCATGTACCAGTGTGTACACATCGGTTTACCAGCATAGACTTCACCCTTGACGCATTCGCCCGTACCTTCAGCACAACAACTTCCTGGGTATAACATGTCCCAATCGTCTGGAACATCCTTTAAAGCTTGCTCAAACCGCTCACGCCAACCATCCACAAAGTGAATGTCAGCTTCCATTACATGGTAGTATTCCTCATCGGCAAAATAGTCCAACGCCTTCCATAGAGTCCAGTGCCCCAAGGTGCATCCTATGACTGAGCCACTAATTCTAAACCCTGATCCAGGATGATCTTCTTCATACAGATATGGAGTTTCTAGCTTCCATTCATACTTATTGTCGAAGGCTCCCCATATTTTAGGTTCAAAGCCTTGGCCTGTAATGTAGGAACCGACTTTTTCAACATCGTCAGTCGGCATGCAAATAACATGAGTCTTCATACTCCTAGTTCTGTGTTGTGTTGTCCCGCCAAGCTTGGCAGCACTGAGTACACGTTTAGATGAGGATACGACTCGTACCACATTTGGGCGTCCATCCTAGCTCGGCAGATCTTGTTTGTCTCTAGCAGTATATCTAATGCCCTTCGACGAACCATGTACCAGTGAAGACAAAGCCCCGCGCCCTTGTATATATTGTCTGTTACTTTCTCCAGACCTTTGTCCGAAGTGTTGCAGTTGCCGAAAAACACCATGTCCCAATCGTGTGGTATATCTTCCATCACATCGTGGTATATGTCACTCCACCCGTCGGCAAAGCGCATGTCGTCTTCGATGATGTGCCAAGATTCCTCACCATGACGCTCCCCTGAGTTCTTGAGCATGGCCCACAAGCTCCAGTGAGTTATGTTCTGGCCAATGTACCTGCCTCGAAGCTCATCGGGATCCATGTGGTAGTGTTCGTTTGGCAACTTGCGCGTCTTCAGGCCACGCCCAGGAAATCCGTAGTAGTAACTCCAACTTGGTACGAAGTTCTCACGTAGATGATCCTCCAACTGAAGTAACTTCGATTGCCTTTGATTCCAATGTGTTAGGATGATAGGTATCATTTTATATCCAAGCTAGATCGTTAGAGTTACTCATGACACATGTATACGGCCAGAACTTAGTATACTCGTACTTGTATTTAAACTCGTTGATGAATGAGTTGTATCGATAAGTTTTATCATCGTGCCCTGAGTTTGCAGTGTAGGAAGAATCATGGACTATAATAAGTTCGCTGTTGTCTTTGAATCTTTCAATATCCGTTCTTCGCTCACTAAGCAGGCCATGGTCTATAAACACTAACGCCCAAGGATCTGGGTGTTGTTTTGCAAAATCGTCCATAAATCGACTGTACTTAGTCGCATCGTTATCACAGTCAACGTGAACGAACTCATGGTTATCCGCTTCAAAATGAGTTTTTAATTTTGCCAGCCAGTTCAGATCAGTATCCATGGATACTACCTTTCTTGGATATGCCAAGAAGCTTAAAAACGCAGTGCTATACACCCCAGTGCCAAGCTCTAGTATAGGCCCATTAGTATTGGTCACGCATTTAGCAATAACTGGACAATGAGTGAAGAAAGGATCGTACGCTAGATTCATAGTAACTCCAACTTGGCACTAAAGTATCACGCAAATGAGCCTCAAGCTTTGCTTTGATTCCAATTTGGTATCATTTTGTGTTATGAAATAACATTAATGTCGGTCTGCCCCAATGAGCTTTCCATCTATCGGTTTTCCGCAACAACGCAGTGTTCTCTGCGTCGTAGATGAACCCTGCTTCGGTAAACCGATCTACCCAGTACTCTGAGGTTTGGCAGTTGACGTGATGGTACCCATCTTGCCCCGGCACAGCGTGAGTGATACATACGTGGTCACAAGCCTTAAAAGTGTGCATCAAGTTAGGCAAATACTTTTCTTCAATGTGTTCAACGACCTCGGCGCACCACCCTAAATTCCATCTAGTATGGTTAGCCAGATCAAGCTCACCAAGCGTGTAGTCGTGTTCTACCACTGGACAAGAACACACTTTATTTTCAATGGCAGGTTTATAGCCTTCAACACCTGTGCAATGAATTAGAAACTTCTGAAAGTATTCGGCTGCATGGCCGTAGCCGCATCCAATATCAATCATCGACTGTATGTTGTACTGGACCATTAACCATCCCCAAACTTCTTGAACGATGGTGTTGGAATCTCCAGTTTCGTAGCATCCTCCTAAATGGTCTTGGTTTGTCATGGGCAAAAGTCTCCGTCTACTAGGGCTTCAAGGTTCTTAAATTTCGATGTTAGGTTAGCGTCCATCTGTTCCTCAACAGTACCTACGACCAGCGGCACCACAAATCTGCAAGCTGACTTGGACCCGTCCCTGAACGTCCTGCCAGTGGCTTGCTTGAACCACGTTGCAGAGTCGGTCAGATTCAGTATCGCTGTTCTTGGTGCATCGCCCACAGTGTCCTGTAGGTTCAACCCGACTCCACCTGACTGCATGTTCACGATAAGTCCATCGAGCATTCCAGCTTGGAACAGTTCAATGGATTCTTGCCGTTCACCTCCATCGACTTCGCCGTCAATACGGCCAAACTGATGTTTAGCTTTGGCATGCAGGATCGTAAGATTCTCGATCGTGTCTCTGAAGTTCACGAAGTGCAAGACCTTTTGTCCACTTTCTATAAACTCAGTAGCAAGCTCGAACAGACCCTGAGTCTTTTCATGCTCGATGATCTGCCGTTGTCGAAGCCTCCGAACCATAGCGTGTTCGGTTTCCTCAGCGTAGGCATGCAGCAACTCGACATAGGCTAGGTCCAAGGCTTTAGTGTCTTCCACGGCTATCATGCGCGTTGACATCTTGAACTCAGGGAGGTCAGCGACTTGTTGAATCGAGACCCGATCGAGCATGTCTTCGTGCTTGGCCCTCAACGACCTCATTGTCTGCTCGCCCCCAGTGTACTCAAGACCACCGAACCTACCGAGTCTGCATCCACCGTTGATCAGGCACCAGTTCCACCAATCACTCTTGTGAAACCAGCGCATGGCATGGCCTATGCCCTTGAGCTGGGTTGTGTTCTCGAATGGCGTTGCACTCAATAGCAACAACGGAAACTCTTGATCCCTTGCGTCAATGAGCAACTGAGTCTGAAGTGCCTTGGGGTTACGACAGTTGTGGACCTCATCGAAGATCCACAAGGTGTTGCGAGGGTAGTTTAGCTTAAACCGTTTGCGCTTGTCGCCGCTTCTTGAGATACCCTCGGCAGTGCCCCGAGTGCATTTTTGATACGACTCGCACAAGGCTACTTTGACTCCTACTTTCGTTGCAGCGTCGAGCCATTGAGCCTTGGTCACCGCAGGACAGACGATAGCTACCTGCACCCCAGCTCGTTTGGCTAGGAACAAAGCTTTCCAGGTTTTGCCTGTACCCATATCACTCATATCCAACGCAGCTCCTGTGCGGTTGATTGAGTTGTACAGTTTGTCTATGCCTGGAAGTTGGTAGGCTCTAGGAGAGTAGGTTGAGGAACTCATTGGTCTGCTCTTGAGTTGCAATCGCTTTGTAATGGTTCATCAACACAGCGTTACTGTTGCCCAGTTGCAGTGATGCTTCCGATGCGGACTTGTACACGTTCAGCATGTGTGTTGCTGCGGTGTGTCGTAGGCAGTCCCTACTTAAATCGACCCCAGTATCACGCTTTAGTTTGGCCAGCATTGTGGTAATCCTCTTGGGCAAAAACTTCATGCCGTCGTAAGCCATCAACCTGTTGAACGAGTTGCCCATCATCGTGATTACTCGTCTGCGTCGTGTCTTGGTCTGGCGACTGTCCAGTATGATCTGGCCGTTTTTGATGTCGTCCCATGACAGTCGTTCGACCTCGGCGCGTCGGAGTCCAGCGTACAATGACACGATGAGGTACGGCTTCAGCTCTTCATCAGGGTGTGCGAGCAAGGCTTTGATGTCTTGGTTGCTAAGGCAGCGAGGAGGTTCAGCATCGATCTTGGGTGCTTTGAGAGTCTGGGCAGGGTTTTCGGTCTGCCATTCCTTCGCGATACAGTACTTGAAGAAATCGTTAAGCACACTGATGTACTTGATCAATGACCTCGATGCCACGTCCTTCTCGTTGAACCAAGCCTTGATGTCTTTAACTGTGATGTCTTGGGTCTCTCGATCCCAACCTACGCTGGTAAAAAACGGCTCTACACATTGATAGCCTTTGATCGTAGATTTCCGAAGGTTCAGGTCATGCTTATCTTGGATAAACGAAGCCCAAGCTTTGTCGCAAGTCATGCGCTTGGCATCCTGTCTGGATTGGTATTCGTGCCATACATCGCCTAGCTTGACCCCGTGTTTCTCCATCTCTTGAAGTATGAACAGGACCTCAGCCTGTTCATTGCGGGTCAAGACTTTGTTGTAGATATTACCGAACTTCAGTAGCTGGGCCTGGACCTCAAGTTGGTAAGCCCTAGCTTCGGTTGGGGTCTTAAAGTACTTGAGCCGTTTGCGGCCAGCGATGGTGTGGGATACCGTGTAGTACTTCTGCTCACCACGGGTTACGAGCGCAGGAATTTTCATTGGAGTAAACTTGCTGTCGCTTCGTTAGATTGTCAAACAAAAAAAAGACCCTCCTGCCGAAACAGGAGGGTTGTTAAACAAACAAAAGGAATAACTAAATGTAGCTGAGGATCTTCTGAACCATGGCCTGGGTACCACTGGTCCTCTGTTCCGCAACCACACCTGATTTAACCTTAGCCGCACGGGCTGCGTCAATCTCTTTAAGTTCCTTTTTGAAGGCTTGGGCCGCACTGACTCCACTGACCGCAGCTTTCTTCCACTGCCTACCTCTGATGTGGGCACCAATGCCTAGCAACGCAATCGTTGTAGTCGCTGCCAGATTGGACCAAGGAAACGGAGCTACTTCACCAGCGATTTCAATGCCCTGACGTATATTGGACTTCAGCACCCAACCGTTCGTTGACACAATGGATACTGGACCTTCAGAGGTTTCAATGACCTTGGTCTCTACGACAGGTTCGTACACTGCGTTGCCCAAGGTATCGATGCCCTGACAACCGCTCAGAATGACAATGGCTGCACCGAGTGCGCCGAGTTCAAAGATCTTTTTCTTCATGCTTGGTTCCTTTCAGTATAGCTCTCCAGACTAGGATAGCTTTACCTAGCATATAGGCTAAGGAAGCAAATGCCACCAAAACCTTAATGCCAACCTCAAGCTCGGATCCACTTACGACCCAGCCGATTGACCCTACCGCTAGAACCCTGGTCATGTCGGCAAGATCGTTGGCATTCATGCCCAAACTCTGGCAGGTGTGTTAGGGGCAGGGTTGACTGCGTATGCTTCTAGGGCGGAACCATCCTCACCCTCAAGCGCACGCACGTTGACGTGGTAACCGTCCACATACGTGGGTGCGACCAACTCGTTGCCCTCCTCATCGTAACTACCTTCTGTAGCTACAACTATCGGCAGCACATCAATGTTGCGGTAGTTGGGACGTTGCTCGGTTTCGGTGACCACTGGGTTTTCTGGGTCACTGTTGTCCCAAGCCACAGGAACCTCGGTGTAGAGCACACCGTTGGCTTCAGCTTCTGAGGCGAATTTTAGGTAGTAATCTGTGAACATATGATTGGTGGTCTGTTGTTAGCCCCCTACT
>Ga0208019_1001047_pt1 | contig 14921 bp, 35 predicted proteins | sample CB_VirMetaG_5_FD_184540 | JGI IMG/M metagenome (GOLD analysis project Ga0208019, IMG submission 184540) | Freshwater to marine saline gradient viral communities from Chesapeake Bay - CB_1508_1D Viral MetaG (SPAdes) (version 4) | ecosystem: Environmental > Aquatic > Marine > Coastal | place: USA...
CAACTATCGTAAAAATATAACAAAATAAAAGAAGTAGGAACAACACCACACACCGAAAGAAATAAAGCAAATTTAACCGATGTAATGTAGTAAGTTATAATTGAAGCAATCGTAAAAGCTATAATTAAAGCGGTAAAAAATAACTTCAAAATAAATAAAAAGGATTTTAATAAGTTTGTCATGATAAAAAGTTTTAAAGGTTGTTTTTAATAATCTAAATATATGATTCTATCTGTTTGAGGTATTGGCAAAACTATTGTTTGCTCCTCAAGTTCCTCAACACTACTCAAATCATATTCCTCCAATGCTTCATGTATTGTACATTCCATAAAATCAATACATATACCAATGGGATCAAAATCAATTTCAATTTCAGTTTCATTTTCGTATTCCTCAAAATATTCCCACAATACACGCAAACCCTCAAAACTAAAATTTTCAGGACGTATATCTAAAAAAGCGTTTCTAAAATCATAAAAATCAATTGTCTTTTTCATTTTAATAAGTTTTATAGGTTTTTAATAAATTTTATCGGTAAAACACTTGTAAGTATTCTTGTGAAAATTTTATATAAGGTAAAATAATTGTACTTAAAAAATCATTAATGCACTCGTATTCACTTTTATTTTGCTGTGAATATTCGCTGTTATGATATTCTTCAATATAAAATTTTATATCATCATAGACTTGATCGTATTCAAAATAACAGTATTTGTTAAGTTGAACCATAAACAGTTGGCTAAATAAAAATTCAAAATAAGTCATTTTAATTAGTTTTTAAAGTTTTTAAATATTCTCTTAATTTAATCAGGTGGTTTTCGTCCCTTGCGTTAGTTATCATACCTTGAGATTTTATTTTTTTCTCAAAAAACTCAATAGCCTCAATAACTTTTTGAATTTCTGTTTTTTCTTTCATTTTTATAGGTTTTAATAATTAAAATTTATTTGTCTAAAATAGTGAACGTTGAACCGTCTGTAACTATGTAACAATTCAAAAGATTGCAAAACTGTCTGATAAAATTTATAGACGGCCTTTCCTTTGAGTAGATTGACTGGACACTAACATTTAACTTTTTTGCCAGGTAATTAACATCCTTACCTTTTTCGCTCAGATAACTAAGCATTGATTGTTTAAAATTCATTTTTATAAATTTTTGGTTGATTGAATAATAACTTTAACGGCACTAAAGTAAAAAAGTTATTTGAATGTGCAAAAATAATTTAAAAATAAATATTGTTTTTTTTCGATTGATACAACAAAGCTGAGTTTTACACCTTATTATAATACCTCAAATAACGGCTAATTTATTGGCCAATTTTTTTGACCAATCTTAAAACAAAAAGTTTATAAAAGGATCGTATTTAAAACATAAATTTTGAAAAAATAAGAACTTAAATACTGGCAGCCTAAAATAAAGCATAAACAAATTATTCTAAATGTTACCATCAACTTGCAAAATAATATTTAACACTTTTGAATTGCAAATTAAAACTATCAAAATGCAATCAAAACACAAATTATACAGCAACAACTACTTTTTCTTAGGGGTACTACAAAAACTTGATGTATTCTGAAAAATTTTTTTGTGTCTGAGCGACAACGCTGAAATCCTGCCCAAAATCCAGGCGAAATGTTTTGATGGGAAATTTGAACGAACTAAAACTTTTTTTGAGTATTTCTTGCTCACTAATTATCTTATTCCTTACTTCAATTCACAATATACACTACTGCCTCTTACAATTCTCTGACTGCTGATATATGCAATAATCATAAGCCTCTCTATAGGTCAAGAATATGAGAGATAAAGGCTGTTTGCTTTTAATATCATAGATCATATAAGCCTGTTCAGAGTATGTATTGCTCCACAAATCACCTCTATCACTAATTGCTTCTATAATGTAGAAATGCTTTTCATTACCCTTTACTTCTCCATACACTCTTACTTCCAAATCTTCTTCAAATGGCCACTCCAAATTAACCAGAACCTTCTTCTTCATTGTCTTGCAATATATTTTGTTAAACAACCTATAACTCTTACTGACTATCATATTAATACAAATAAAAAAAGGGATGCTAATGCACCCCTTCTAACCAACCTTAAAACCTATAAATGAAAAAAAAGTTAAAAGCAATTTTATGTATTCAAAAACCATTACCCCTCCCCCTATTAAAACGCTGACCTAATAACATCTACTATCATCTGTTTGTTTAGTGGAACTAATCCATCCTCCCTGCGAATATAAGGAATTAATGGAGAACTTTGTAAATTATCTAAAAATGTTTTTGTCGCATGACAGCTTACGCATAACCCAATCAGATTCTCTTCATTCCATCTACTACCTCCCTTAACTAATGGTATAACGTGATCTAATGCACCTCTACTTCCCTTGCCTATAAATGTTTCATCCAAACAAGCAGCACAAAAGACTTGCTGATGCCTCAGCATTACACTATACTTCTTCCACTTATTAGTAGCATAAAAACTATCATTAGCATTAGTCTTTTTAGTGAACCTTTGTTTCTTTGGCTTTCTCTTAAAGTTAGGCATCTATAATTATTTGACACAGTACCATACCATTCTTTCTAAATGATGGATCAATCCCCCAGTATATTCCCTTATCATTACTCAAACCAATCAAACACAACTTATAAGCATCTCTCATGTCTTGGTTTGCTCTTCCAATTACTTCGTGGTTTCTTTCTTCTACTTCCATCTCAAACCTATTCTGATTCCACTTCTCCCCCTTTTCTTTTGGACTTACATTGTGGATACAAGATTCAACAAACAACTCCATACAAAAGTCATAAGTTATTTGGCTACAAGCTTGATTCTGCCCCACATTACGAGCAATCTTAGCCAATACACTTTTACTGGATCTGTAATTAAACATATTATTTTGTAGATAACTATTCTCTATTGTGATTGCTATTGGATGGTATCTAACATTAAGTAAGAATCTTAAAAAGTCTTTGTAAGTAGTAAACTGTGTAAATTCAACTTTCACTTTTAGGCTTTTCTTCTTTTTCGTTCCACTCATCATTGAAGTAGACGAAATCCTGTTTCTCCTTTGTATTGCTCTGTGATTTCGAGGATTCTTTGCTCATATATTTTTGTGTTTTTATCCCATAATTCAAATGTTGGAGAATGTGGCCTAAATCGTCTAATAATACAATCGCAATTCTTAAAGTCTGGATGGAAGTAAATAAAATCCCACCAACTTCTACCTGTAATATATAAACACCATTGCACCTGGGCAAAGTAAGACTTGTCTATATCCATTGTAGTCATATAACGCACATATTCTTTACCCATTGGGCATTTAATCTCTACTCCTCCATCATCACCGACTAATCCATCTGGACTGCACCCAAACAAAATACCTTGACTTATATACCCTACATCATTAATTACATTATTAGTAATCTCTTCATACCTTTTTTTTGCTATTGGTTCTAAGTCATGACCCCTCTGTTGAGCATCATTCTTTAGTTCTACGACATCTTCTACTCCATTAAGTAACTCATGTACCTTTTGGTACATCATAGTATATGCTCCTGCTCCAAGTCCATCCTCACTCTTACCTTTCACTAATAAAGTAGAAGAAGAAGTACCACCAATCCTACCTGCTCTCATCTCATGCCACTCTTGTGTGTTTTGTAGTATGTCGTAGTGATAGGTTATTTCTCCCTTATGATTCTTTGATTGTACTTTCATATTTTTCTATTGTTTTAAATATACTATATACTACTTGCGGAACTATTGCGTTACCGTATCCTTTGATTGATTCTCTTCGCCATTTAGAAAAGGTAATTCCGTCCAATTCGGTGGAAATCCCATCATCTCCGCCACAAATCGGGGATTGAGTTGGGAAGTTTTCCCAATCGCATCTGGAGTTCCATTTATTATCCTTGCTGTTTGTTCTAACTGAAGACCCATTTTCTGACCTTTCTTTGTTATGTTCTGTCCATTGGTCAACGTTCTGTACCCCTTGTAATCCCTTGCCGCTAGTGTCGGTAACATTTGTGCTATTGTGTAAGCATTGAGATTGCTTTGTATTTTCTTCGTTCTGTTCAAGTCCTGATTTGGAATTCTTCGGTCTTCCATTACTGTCGGTGTCGGTAACATTCCCATTATTTGTTCCGATAAATTCCCCGGTGGTACTGTTTTTCTGCCTATGCTCTCTCGATATTTTTTCCTTTTCTCCATCCCCTCCTCTGACCGATTTGATATATCCATTACTGTTGGAGTGAGCAACAAACCAGACTCTGTCCCTTTTGTGTGGTGCGTTTTTTGATGAAGCTGGAAGTATGTACGGTTGTACTTCGTAACCTTTATCTTCCAAATCAACGCACACCTCTTCGAATACCACTCCTCCGTTCCAATTAGTAAGTCCGAGAACGTTTTCGCCCACAATCCAATCTGGGGCAATCTCTTGAATGAGTCTAAGCATTTCTGGCCATAGATGGCGTTCATCCTCTTTCCCCTTTCGTTGTCCTGCTGCACTATAGGGTTGGCAAGGGAATCCTCCTGTGAGTATGATTTTGTCATCTCTCCATTCTTTTCCCCACCTTCTTGTAAGTTCATCATTAATTGTTTCATAAGTAAGTGTTTTTACATCTTTGTGATGATAAGCATTTGGCCAGTAGTAGTTTAGTATTTTATTTGGAAACTCTTCTATCTCGCAAGTTACAACAGGAGTCCATCCCATCCAAGAAGCAGCTAACTCAAATCCACCAATACCACTAAATAATGATATAAGTTTCATTTTAATAATCTTTTATACAGAATACTTCTCTTAATACTTCAATACTAATCTCGTAAGCTACTGCACTTACACTTTGATGTTTCTCAGCCTCTTCTTTTAACTTAATAAATCTATCAATAGATGTCTTAGCTAAACTTTGAGAATACTCTTGGGCAAATTTTAATAAGTCTTTTTCATTCATTTTATTAGATTTTAAAAATTAAACTATAAACTAAACGCTTTTATTGTGTACTTAAATGGATTGTTTTCTATGTTCTTTACTTGATGTAGCATCTGATGTGCAATCTCTCTAATCTCTTTCTGAGCATCCTGTTTATTCCTTAAAGATAAGAAATGATAGAAACTTCTCCAATTAAACATAACATCCATAGTTATCTGACTATTCATCGTCTTATAAAACCTTGCACTTTCCTTTGCTCGTTTCCTGCCTAAATGTGGAGTAAGGATGTCTATAATCTTATGATAATACTGATTTGCTTCTTTGGTAAATCTTATTAAATCTTCTTGTAAAAATAGTGGCCAATCTGGAGGAATATACATCTTATCTTCTTTCAACTCTTTGTACCTTGCACTCTCGCCATTAATTGAAACAGCGACTCTATGCTTTAAAAGATGTATGTGAGATGCTTGATCAACAGTAACCAAGAAATGTAATGATGATTTTTCAAAGGGTGTGTGATGACCTTGATCAGCTAACATAGATAACAGTTGAGGTATTCTCTCTTTCTTATCATCAGTTAAATCTCTACTGGTTGATGTCCAGGCTGATTGTGCGTGTGTAATGTCAGAGCCATAATGTCCTATTAATTCTACTGTGTTTTTCATATTGTAGTCATTTTTGCCATTTTGTCAAGTTATTGGCATTTTTTAGTTGACTTTTTTTTACATTTGTCTTAATTCCATTTTTACATCTATCCAATATTTAACAGTCAAATCATCTGTAATCCAATTAGCTATGTCTTTATATGGCACTCGCATCAAGACTTCATCAGCACATATCAACGCATTTTTAATAGCGATGGATGTACAAAGTACCTCGTAACCACAGTCAGTATCTTCAGCCATCAGAATGTTTTTGAATTGGTTTACTAAATCTTCTGCTTTTTCTTTTGGTGTCATAAAACTTTAATTAATTCATTTACTTTTTTAATTCTTTTTCTAAATATCTAAACAAACTTTCTATACTATAACATATAGGATTGCCGTTTTCATCAAATGCACCATACTTTAAATAATCTCCTTTATCAACTTCTTCAAGAACTCCATCCTCTTTAGCCTTATATGTTTTATTTACACTCCAATCCTTCTCCCCCCATTGAGATTCATATATAAACCAAGATACCCATTCCCAACCATCTTCTCCATAATGAGAGATAATAAATGAAGATATAAGTTCTTCTGCGTGATTATCAAGAGAGTGAGGCCCTTCTGAAACAGATTCAACACCAAAATCACAATGTGCATCTATATTAGATAGAAATTTCTTATAACTCATTAATGTTTTTTCAAATAATTCGTAATTCATATTATTATAATTTAGATTAATAGTCAGGACAGGATTTGAACCTGTAACTTTGTCGGATAACTCTTTTATAAGCAACGGTTGATGTGATCGTCCGCCACTGTCCTTGCGTTTACCAATTTCGCCACCTGACTAATTTTAATTTTAACTTTTTTTTGGTGTCATATTACATTGCTTCTAAATATGAATAATAATGGTCATAATACAAATCAAACAGCGCTTGTGCCTGTTTTGTATAACTCGTATAACCGTTTTTTTCTCTAGTGTAGATTATATCGTAATCTACTAACTGTTCTTTAACTCGTATGTCTGCAAGTTCAGACGCTAACTCTATTATATTAATTGTCTTTTCCATACTTTTTATTAATATATGTACCATCTTCTTCACACTCATTACCTTCTGCATCTTCAAATCCAATTAAGTAATAAGTACAGTCTGTACCATATTTATCATTATCATATTCGTCTTTTGTTATGACTATGTCTTCTGCACCTAATCTTACATAGACTTCTGTTGCTTTATCTTTTAGTATCATAATTCTTTAATTAATTCATTTACCTTTTTAATTTTTTACAACTTCATAGAGCGGTTGGTATTGGCTACCTTCATTTAAGTGCTTACAGCTGATTGCACCTAAACCTGACTCTCAGTTACACGCATGGCTAACGCAGCTTATTGTGATATTTAGCTTAACCACTCTAATCCGTTGATGGTGTTAACACCTTAGCTTAAAAATATCTTCATAGTCTTACCTCCATCTTGCAGTTGTAGTTCTATAGCATTAAAATCACCCAACGATTTATGTAATGACAATAATCTACCAATACTCCTATCGTTATGAGCGTGATTAATAACTTCTAACCTTGTAATCTTTTTCTCATCTATCATCTTACCTTTATCTTCTGTTTTTTGTTTTAATGTCATAGTTCTATATTTTGCTCTATTGTTAATTCGTTAATTTTATCCCTTACTTCTTGATAAGCATTGTATTTTTCTTCAGATACATCCTCTTCTGGATACTTAATCTTGCCCCTCAACCATTGATCCAAATTAAACAAAATGTGATGATATGCAGAAGCATCTACTGCCATCCTATACTCTTCATAATCTTGTGGTAGTTTAAACTTTAATGTTGCTTTCATTTTACTGTATTTTAATTATATATCCTCATCCTTGATGTCATCTACTATCTCATACAAAGCATCTATAATCATCTCATCAGTTATTTGAGAGGGTACTTCATTGTGAATGCGAATTATGTCAAGTGATTCTTCTGATGGATAACCAGGATCTCCATTTCTCATATAACTTCTTCCTGCATCATAGTAATACGAAAATGTAACGTCTACCTCATAATATTCATTTTCATGGCAAACTCCAACATCTACTCTTTTTTGCATTTGCATCTTTTTAAATTTTAATAGTGAAAAAAAAGTGGGAGTCTAAGACCCCCACAATACATAATAAAACCTTAAAAACAAAAACTAATGACACTAAAACTCTTTACTTACTTTGGGGAGTTGTACTCCAATCAAAACGCAAAAGATTGTAAAAAAGTATCTACTAAACAAAGTCCATCCCCTATAATTAAAATTATTCTCAATGAAGCCTACAATAAGATAGCATCCAAGACTACAGATAATAAATACTAATACTGCGATAATTAATTGCTTTAAACTTATCATAAGCTTTCAATTTTTTTCCTTTGTGAATCAGATAATTTGTGTCCTTTCAACGTGAGCAAAGTTTCTTTAGTGATACTGCCACTCTTAATCATGCTGATAGCCTCCTGCAATTGCTCGTCAGTAACTCCCTCACTCTTTTTAGTCACAGTAGCCTTACTCTTAAACACTTGACCATCATTATCATCATGACCCACTAATAGGTTAAACATAGCCACTAAAGAATAACGCTTCAAATAAGTAATGTACGATCCTAACTTCTGAACATCTGTATTATCTGGAATCACCCACTCACTATTTACATAAGTGCTACTATCGTTATCCGTTACTACTAACATAAGGTGTTGCTTAAACGAATGCTCACATACAAAGCCTTTAAAATGTACTGTAAGATTGTGTTCCGTAAGATGTGGTTGTAGAGCAGTCATAATATCCTGCACATACAATGAGTAAGTGTTTTTGAGGAAAGGATTTTTCCCTGTTTCTTTAATGGCTATCATCTTACTCTGAATAATGCCAATTTTCTTTTCTACTTCCATTATACTGTCTTTAGATGAATAATGATACTTAAACTATATGCAAGTCTATATTATTGTGTAAGTAGTGTAAAATTTCTTTAATTATCATTTTTTCTTGCTTATCCGTAGCTTCTTCAACCATTTCTGTTAACTTATGCACTTCTGATGTTTCTACGTCTAACAAATTAGCTACTCTCATGTGAGGGTATTTAATTAAGAAGAACATATATACTGCACCCTTACATATATTAGATAAGTGTTCCTTCTCATTGTAATCTCCAACGTGAGGGCATTCTGCTAATAACTCGTAAAAGTCAGCACGAAATTGATGGTTAAAAAGGTATGTCTTCTCCTCCCCTTTGATTGTTATTGTCATTATCTGATTTTTTGTTTAGTGTTCGCAATTGGTTTGCAATAATCTCTTGAGCCTTAACGCTCTGTCCATCCTTATTCGTGTATTCATTCGTACTAATCTTTCCTTGTATCAAAACTAAATCTCCCACTTCAAACTTGTAGTTCTTATTAAACATCTTACAATTGTGCCATACAGTTTTATCCTGCCATTCACCACTCTTATCCTTGTAGTTTTCCGTAGTGGCTACTGAGAAAGCAGTTACTGTTTCACTTTTACTGTCATAGATTTTGCCAACCCTTCCAATGAGCATTACTTGATTTAACATTTTTTATAAATTTGATTAATGATTCTTTCTTGTAAAACTTAAAGCGATGTTTACCTACTCCACTAATCGGCCTAAAATACTCTGGATATTCTTTGATCCAGTTTGTGAACGACCTAACACTAAAACCAGTATAGTAAGACATCTCTTTTATTGTCAACATATCTGGCAATTTATCTTTAGCCTCTTTATAACTTTCTGACATCTCTTAAAGAGTTTACGCTAATATACCCATAAGCCTTATTATATGCAACTAATTTCTCATCTTTCATCATGACCGTCCATATAACTTTCTTCTTACCTACAGGAACAACTATTTGATCTCCCTCTTTTAATTCAGACATATCTCGTAATTTATCATTGAATCTGGATTATTGTATCTAATGTTTTGTATCATATCCTGCACCCCAAAATACTTGGCTAAATTAGCTATAATTACACCATAATTACTACATCCCCCAACAACATCGTAATTCATAGCCTCATCTAAGTATTCTATAAGTATGTGACAAATCTCTTTGTTTACGTTATAGGGCAATTCAATATTTTCAACTAAATCTTCTAAAGTATCTAATATCTCCATTATCATAAAGTAGTCATCATTACTTGTGCAAAACAACTTCATCTTATTAGTCTTGGCTAATTTGATTTTGTAGAGTGCTTTTGATTTTTGCTTTTCCATACTAATAGTGTTTTTCGATGTAATTATAAATCTTAGATAACCTTAACCTATCCTTTTTATCCCTACTGCTTTCTACTCTTTGTACTATTGCCCTAACTCCTGCAACACTCATTCTAACGTGAGTTCCAACTAAATGAAGAGGAAAGTTAAAGATAGTGTGCAAAGAATATATAAAGATGTTCCTCCACGCATAGCAGACTTTATCATCTCTATTATTGTTAGTCATCCATTCATTTCTGTGTATTCCTGTAATATCTTCTATTGCTTTACAACACAAGTCTACATATTCAACACTTATTTCCTTTTGTTCTTGACTATTAAAGTCATCGTAATCAATGTTAAAATCTAATAATCTCATTTTGTACTGTTTTAGTTAATCTCTTGTATTCTACTTCTTTTAAAGTCATAGTCGCAAGGTATCTTTTTAAACGCATCTCCATGTCTATTCTTAGTAATGTATATGTCTGTCCTATTGACTAAGCTATCTCCAGTTGCAGGATCTTCTAATATATCTATAGCCTCATACCTCCAGGGGAACGCAATAAAATCTGCATCTTGCTCTAACTGGCCACTACCTCTTAAATCACTACTTTTAGGAAACGACCTTCCCCCCTTATCACTATCTCTACTCATCTGGCTAATACCCACGCAACATATTTTATTGTTTAATGCTAATCTTTTTATCTCTGTACTCAATTGGCTTATCTGCTCTAATGTATTCGCTCCAGGCATATTTATTAATTGAACATAATCAAACACTACTACTTTAATGCCATACTTCCTAATCTTTCTCTGGACATCATCTTTAATCTGATACCACTTATTCTTATTGTCCACAATAAACAAGGGTAACTCATATAACTCTTCACTAAATTTAGTCAAAAATTCTAATTCATCCTTACTCATATCACCACTAATTTGCCTCTTATAACTTATTCCAGTAGCAATATTGGCTAACTTAGCAATCAATTCAGTAGCAGTCATTTCTAAAGAATAAAATAATACAGGAACTCCCTGTCTAACTAAATCATAAGCCTCTTGGATCATTAGTGAAGTCTTACCCATTCCTGGTCTTGCAGCTATGACATTAAACCTACCTTCTCTATAGCCACCCATAATTTTATTAAACTTATTCAACTCAGTCATAACCACTCCACCCTCTTCTCTAATAGTATAGTTATTGTTTATATCATCTATGTAAGTTCTAAACTGACTATAGCGATATGTAACATCAGTATTAAAGCCTCCATCTAATTCAACTTGTTTCTTTTCTAAGGCTATACGAGCCTCTTCTACGCCACTTCCCTTCTCAATCATATCTAACGTAGCCTTGAGATATAACACCTCCTCATCTCTCCTGTAATCGCTTATAAAGTCCTCTGCAATACCCACAAAGTCTGCTACTACTTCAGAGCCTAATTGAATGCTCTCAAAGTTAAACATCACATCAGCGAAGCTTACTTCTTTATTGTCAGCGTACTTGTTAAATATAAATTGTGCAACTTCTGGATAGACTTTAAACATATTTGCACTAAGGGAAACTTCCTCTAACCAACTATTGTCATCTAATATCGTTTGCAGGAGGAGAAGTTCTTTCTTTTGATTCATTTGTTTTTTGTTTTAGGTTGTCGTATATATAGTAGAATTGTAATAACTCTTTATTCTCTTCTAAGAACTGCTCTGTATTTGGCCAACTTCTCACATACATATCACTAACAACATCCATGTCCTTGAGCCACTTACACAGTTCTAAATGCTCTAACTCATACTGTCTTAACGTGTCCTTTAGCCAATTACTTTTCTTGGGTTTATCTTTCTTTAATTTTAAGTGATCTGTTATATTCAACTTCCCTTTCATAATTACCCAATTTTACATAAAAAGTAAATTCTTTTTTACACATTATTACATAATTGTCATAAACACTTAACGTAAACTCTTTCTTTTTATTGTGGTAAACTAAGTCAAACATTTGATAAATGTAATATTTCAACAAGTCTACTGATGGAATGCCCCATGTAACACAATCATTTTCATAATCTATGGGGAACTGGACTGCACTTTCTTTAATCTCTTGTATTGCTTTCCTGTGGTTTAATTTACTAAATAGACTTGTAAATAATTGCATCTTACTCATAATGATAGTTTAGTGGCTATTAATGCACCCTTTACACTTTCACTATACTCTGCAATGCTTTCTATGTTTTCCTCAGTCAACTTGCATCCATTTAATCTTAGACAAGCAATCTTAGTGGAAATATATGTGCAATAAGTAGCATTCTTTAGTTTATCCTTAGTAATGTAGATTGTAGGCTTTTCTCCCTCTTCTATGTAATTAATCTCTGGATTAACTACAATGACAAATGCGTGATAATCTATAGTCTTCATATTGTTTCAAATCTATTTATAACTGGTCTTGCTACATTCTCTTTCTTTGGGAAGATTCCACTCCATTCATTAATCATAGTCTGCTCTACTGCTTTTTTTAATTCTTCTACACTATACTTCTTAAACATATTAATTAAGTGAGTAACTGACTTTAACTCTTTAAACTTCTTCTTTTGTGATTTTGGACTAATACGATACATTTGTGATCTATAATCTAAATATGAAATCAATAACTTTTTCTTTTCATCCTCCAAGTCAACATCTAATTTCTTTTCTTCTGTCTTATGTACACTAATTAGTTTACTTTCTTTCTGAATTGTGTCATAGAAATTGTAATGTGAGCCTACCATCCTTCCACTCTCATCCTTATCAAATACTCTCACTACATAACCTACATCTTTCAATTCTTTCAAACATTTCCGAATTGCAGCCTCACTTACTTTAGTAGCATTATTACTCATAGCTTTGCTTAACCCATTTAAGCTTACTTCAAAATCTGTGGGTAAACTAATGACATAGATAAGTAAGAATTTGCTCTGCATACTTAAATTCACATTACTTAAAATAGCATTGGGGATAATAGTAAAGTCTTTGTTTACTTTGCTTTTAATTGTCATTTTCTTAGGTTGTATATAAAGTTTAGATAATTGCTAAAGTCAATAACGCATTCGCTAATATTCTCATTAAGGATATTGTCTATCTCTGCTTTATTTTTTTCATAATAAGGGATCAATTCGCATTCATCTCCATTATAGAAGTAAACAAAGTTTTCATCAACAATTTCAATGTCAAAGTTAAGTACAATAGAGGGCAAACGAGTTATTGGTAGATAAGTGTATAGTGGCTTATTGTTACTATAAAACATATCATAAATAATGATGCCATCAAAGATTCTGGTTTTTACTTGTTGTATTTTCATAGTGAGTTAACGCAATTCTAATCATTTTATTTCACAAAACAAAGAGGGGCAGGAAAAATATTCCATACCCCTCACTAAAGACAGTACAAAAGAACTCTCTTACAACCCTTTCCAATACTCAAGCATAGTCTTACCTCCTTCAAATGTACTGCCCAAGAAATGATAAGACAACAAAATACCAACAAACGAATAAGCTACTTTTCCAGAATACTTGTTATCAAGCTTTACATCATTTAATACTTCAACTAACTCTTTAGATTCTTCTACTGACAAGTCTTTTACTTCCGCTACAAATGTAGGAAAATCTTCAATAGCCTCTTGTACCTTAGGATAAGCATCCATAGCAAATCCAAAGAACTTTACTAAATCAAACTTACCCCCCTTCAATGTGCCTTCAAACTTGTCAATAGCTTCTAATAGATCCGTAAGAGTGTCTTTAATTTCTTCTATACCTTTCATGATTTCTTTTTTAAAATTTCTTTAATTTGTTTAACAATAGCATCAATAATAGTCAAAATAGTTATGACCTTATCAATAGTTATTTTTTGTTTAGCCATCACTTTTGATTTTGCAAGTGAAATATTACTTCTTCCATTACTTTAGTATTCTTTTCAATAAGCACATTGCTCTTGACTGCATTTTCTTTATAGCATTCAACTATTTCTTTTTCAAGAGCAGTAAGTCGATCATTCATGCGATTATATTGATTCCACAAAGTATATGCCATAGCTGTCATCATTCCAAACATAACAACTACTGCAAATCCATTGCTTTTAACAATTCGTTCAAATACTGGTACAATGTTGTCGTATTTCATATCTAATCTATTTTTCGCATTATTACTTTGTTCCCCTCTGATTCGATTACAAAGAAATCAGAAATCAGCTCCTTGTTCCAGTAATCTCTGAAATCAATTACGTCATTAAACAAGGTCTGAACCTTAAATCTATTTTCGGTGTATATTAACATCTTACCTGTTCTGCCATTTTCTATTGGTTCTCCTTGCATTGTGGTTTCGGTTACGTTCATTAGCCTATCTACCTCCAACCAAATTATATCGCCTCCATTAATTCGTGCTATCCATCTACCTTCAAATCCATCTCCAAATTTTAGCCTTGTTTTTACAAAGAAGCCGTATCCTTCCATTTCTCTGATTATATCGTTTACAGGAGCATACAACCTTGAGAGTTTTTCTCGCTTCATTAATCGAGCTGCGTCCAACCAATTAAGGTTTTCGTTTCGATAAATCAAATTAAATGCGTATTCGCTTACTTGCGTGGAATCCATTACTTTGTCAATCGCCTCGAATGTCATTACTCCTGTGTTTGGAAGTATTTTTGATTCATAGACTATAAATACTTGTGAGTCTAATGTACCTGTGGTTTCTTCTATCGTGAACGTGAATGGTACATAATAAATTGAATCAGGTACTTGGCTTTTTAATGCTTTTGAGAATAGGACTATAATTATAAACATCACTACCTCTAATGCTTGTCTGAATGTGAATGCAGTTTTCATATTTAGTTATTTTCTAAAATTGTTAATCTGTTGCTTAATTCTGTTATTAGTGTTTTTAGTGTTTCTATTTCTGTTGCTTGAGATTCTATGATGGCTTGTTGTTCTTGAATTGCTTTGGTTAGGACAGGAATTAAATCTGTAATTGCTAAAGATTTTGTGCCATCTTCTGCAGTTGTTACCATATTCGGTATTATTTCTTCTACTTCTTGTGCAATAAATCCTATATTAATTCTATCTCCATAATCTTCA
>Ga0208019_1001048_pt1 | contig 14921 bp, 16 predicted proteins | sample CB_VirMetaG_5_FD_184540 | JGI IMG/M metagenome (GOLD analysis project Ga0208019, IMG submission 184540) | Freshwater to marine saline gradient viral communities from Chesapeake Bay - CB_1508_1D Viral MetaG (SPAdes) (version 4) | ecosystem: Environmental > Aquatic > Marine > Coastal | place: USA...
GCAAAAGATGCAGTTTGATGAGAGATTTTTTACACAAGAAGACGCAATATTAGCAAACGAGATCACTCGATACCTGAGGTCTAGGTCTAGGCCTGAGTACTCATTGTGGAAATGGGCGTTGAAAGTTCCGATAATGGATAGGATGAGTGAACTGCTTAAAGTATCGCCTGATTTGTCTTCAAGGTTTTCTCACAGAAGAACCAACGATACTAGCGGCTCAGTTTTGGACTTGGGCTGCGGGTTCTGCGTATACTGGCCCTTTCTTTCTCGTGTAGGCTATAGCAAGTTTGCTGGTATCGACCTGTATTCTGCAAGGGGCTTGGGTGAGCAAGAATATATGAAGACAGCACATGAGATTGTGAAAAAGTTTTGTAATGACGATGTGAAGTTCATCATATTGGAGGATGACGTCCGCAACATTGATTCTAGGATTCACGAGATTGATGAAAAAATAGGGACGAGAAATTTCGATCTTGTGTTTGCAAAAAATGTCGACTACAAAAAGCTAGGCTCGACTGGTATTCCCGTTGATCTTTGCGATATGGTCTGTGAAACTTATCTTAGCGAAGGGGGAATAAAGGCATATGCAGGATAAATCTCCGCTTGTTAGTGTTATCATAACGTGCTTCAATCTTGAGAAGTACATTTCGAGAGCAATTGGAAGTTGTATAAACCAAACCCTTTCCGATGTAGACTATGAGATCATAGTTGTTGATGACGCATCGACGGACAACTCACGCAAAATCATAGAAATGTATGATGGTCTCGTAACAGCAATTTACCTTGAAGAAAACTGCGGAGTATCACACGCGTCAAACGTTGGGATCAAAGAAGCACGAGGAAAATATGTCGTTCGTGTTGATGGAGACGACTACATCAACACGAACTTTTTATTTGTGATGTCTCAATTTCTACAGTGGAATGAAGATATTGGGTTCGTATACTGCGATCATATCGTTGTTGATAACGATATGAACAGGAAGCAAGAAATCAACAATTTAGAAAAGCTGCTTGACCACGGCGCTGGGGTGATGTTTCGAAAAGAGTATCTAGAAGCCATCGGTCTTTATGATGAGTCTCTTAGAAACAGGGAGGATTATGACTTGCTTTTGAGGTATATGAAAAATTTTGACGGTCATCGTGTAAAACTTCCATACTATCGTTACGTTAGTAGAACAGGTTCGCTTTCGACGCAGAAAGATCTAAGAGCAAAATTGAAGGAGCAAATTAATGAGAGGCAAGGGTTTCGAAGATAGCATTGAGATGATGTGGAGTACCCTTAGGTCTGGAAAGCCCTTTTTCATTGCTGAGGCTGGAGTAAATCATTTAGGGTCGCTTGAGATAGCTGAAGACCTGATTAGGAAAGCAGCTCGTTCTGGAGCAGATGCCATAAAATTTCAGTCATACAAGGCATCATCACTATGCACACGCGATGCACCTAGATTTTGGGACTGGGATGGTGAGATAGACAAGGGGGGTTCTCAATTTGACTCTTATTCTATTCTAGATTCGTTTGGAGAGAAAGAGCATGTTGAGCTTAAGCGAATGTGCGATGAAAACAACATCGAATTTATGTCTACACCCTTTGATAATCATGCTGTTGACTACCTCAACAGGGTGGGAATTCGAGCTTACAAAGTTGCGTCGTGTGATATCACTAATCATCCACTTTTGAAGCACATTGGATCAAAGAGAAAGATCGTGATGCTTTCAACAGGTGCGTCAACTCTTGATGAGATCAAATCAGCGATTTCTGTTCTTGAGTCTTCTGGAACGGATAGGATTGTCATCATGCACTGCAACCTAAAATATCCTACAGAGAAAGATGAGATCAATCTGAAGATGATTGAATCTCTGAAAGTTTTTTTTGGTGAAAAGTATGCATACGGATTGTCTGATCACACGACACAAATTGAGACGCCTTCTTTTTCAGTGATGCTAGGTGCAAACATCGTAGAAAAGCACTACACAATTGATAAGACGCTTGGAAAAAGTGCAGATCATTGGTTCTCAGTAGACCCTGCACAGGTAAAGCAAATTACAAAGATGATGTCGTTAGCTTATTCTATGGTTGGTAATATAGAAAGCAAGCAGTGTACACCTGGAGAGCAAAGGGCTAGATCGTTTGCTCGAAGAAGCATAGTTTCGTCAAGGAAAATCAGTTCTGGTGAAAAGATTACTACAAAAGATGTTGCTTTCAAAAGGCCTGGTACAGGAATTTCTCCGTCTCGTCTACAATCATTCTTGGGACGCAAGGTGACAAAAGACGTCGATGAAGATCACATTTTTTGCGAAGACGATTTCGAGAGGATTGAACATGGGTGATTACAAAAAGCTAGTTGCAGAAATGATAGGAGAAAGAAATGATGAATGCATAACCGCAGTCGCAAAATCAATCATGATGTCTAGAGGAGACATCATGATTGACCTAGGTGCAAACATAGGACAGCAGATAGAGTACTTGAAGGACTCTGGTGTTGAGGTACATGCGTTCGAACCTCACCCTGCTTTGTTTTCATTCTTGGAACACAAATATTCTGCAGAGAAAAATATCACACTCGTAAACGGTGCCGCAGATATCGCTGACGGTACATCACGGTTGTATTTCAAATTAGGGTTTGACAGAATTAATGGGGGAGCTTCTTTAGACTCAAGAAAAAACACTGTATCGACAGCACTGAGTTCAGACGTCACGTGTGTAGACATTTCAAGATACATTTTTGAGCTTGAGAAGAAAGTGAAGTGCTTGAAAATAGACGTAGAAGGCACTGAATACAAGCTTATTGAGAACATCATTTCCAGTGGCGCAATACACAATGTCGAAAATATTCTCTTAGAAGATCACGGAGAAGATTTTCAGCACAGGGGATGGCATCAGCATGCGTTGAAGACGCTTAAGGATCTTTGCGCAACGGGTGTAAATGTTATCAACTGGTATGGACCTCACCCTCTTAAAGACGAAGTATACATTTCACTTTACGATGAGTGTGATGCGTTTCTTACAAACAAAAGAGAACAAAGATGTTGAGTAACTATAACGAAAAAATCATGCACGGCGACAGGTACTTCGAAAATAAGAATTCGACAGTCTCTACTTATGACGATGTTGCATTGACATATGCTAAACATATTGATGAATCAATTTTGCAAGCATCTAATATGAAATCAAAGCTTCCTGATGAAGCGACAATACAGTCAGTTCTTGGAGGGGTTGCCAAATTTGGGGGGCAAGACGTCCCAGATCTTCCGATGCAGTATAGGCTGATCGGGTTTTCTGGGATTTGTTTTCGTCATATGTTGAACAACATTTGCTCAATTTCAGGCGCAAATTATCTTGAGGTAGGAACATTCAGGGGGTCATCTCTTGTGTCTGCTGCATATGGAAACACGGGGATTCTCAATGAAATTCATGCAATCGACAATTTTAGTGAATTTGTTATGGAGGAAACAGGGTTTCATCCTAGGGATGATGTGAGAAAAAACTTGGACCTGTACCTTCCAGGAAAGCAGCAGGATAATATTCACTTTCATGAAGAGGACTGCTTTAATCTTGATTTAAGCAAGCTGCCGAAGATTCAAATATACTTCTATGACGGACAGCACTCAAAAGAGTCGCAGACAAAGGCATTCACTTATTTTGAGCCGGTTTTTGATGATGTTTTTATAGCGATTGTTGACGATTGGGAACAACGCCAGGTTCGGTTGGGGACGATTGACGCATTTGACAAGATCAATTACGACATTGTAAGTTCTAGAGCGATCATTCCCGGTGCTCGTCCGGGAAATGCAAACAGAGTGAATAATCCAGACTATTTCTGGTGGAGCGGTACATATATAGCAGTGCTGAAAAAGAGGAAAACAACATGAACGTGCTAGTAACAGGTGGAGCCGGGTTCATCGGCTCAAATCTATCTGCGGAGCTTGCAAGGCTAGGTCATGAAGTGACAGCAGTCGACAACCTAAGCTCTGCAAGAACTGATCATGAACAATTCTTCAAGAGCCACAGCGATATTGAACTAGTTGAAGGTTGTTTTGCATCTACATCAATTCTTTCAAGAATTTCTTCTGGTGAATTTGATGTGGTATTTCACAATGCAGCAATTCCTCGCGTGAGTTATTCTGTAGAGAATCCCTCTGAGACAACAAACGCGAACGTTGCAAAGACTGTCAGGCTTCTAGAGGCTTGCAGAGGAAATATCAGGCGTTTTGTGTTTGCATCATCATCTTCAGTGTACGGCGGCGCAGATGTTTTACCAACACCCCCATCACACCCAAAGGACCCAAAGTCTCCGTATGCTTGGCAGAAGTCTTGCATGGAAGACTTGATCAGGTTGTTCTGTAGCCTATACGATATGGATGCAGTTTGCTTGAGGTACTTCAACGTGTTTGGTCCAGGCCAGTTTGGTGACAGCCCGTACTCAACTGCTGTCTCTGCATGGTGTCACGCAATTAAGCATGGTCTTCCACTTCGAAGTGATGGGACTGGAGAGCAGACGCGTGACATGTGCTACATCGATAACATCGTCAGCGCGAATATCCTCGCGATGAACTATGATTCTAGATTTAGCGGGCAGTGCTTGAACGTTGCATGTGAATCACGTGTGTCAAATAACGAGATCCTTGCAGCTCTTTCAGAGAAGTTCGATTTCAAGGTCAATCATGCACCCCCGCGCCCGGGCGACGTTATGCACACACTTGCAGATATTCGTGAGACAAAGTGGTTCCTAGGCTATGAGCCACTCGTTCACTTTTGGGAAGGTCTTGAAAAGACAATCGAGTGGTGGGGGCTTGAACAATCTTCTGATTGAGGATAGAATAGCTTATGGATTTTCCAACAGGCAAACCTCATATCTCATACAGCGAAGTCAAGAACTGGCGGGAATGCTCTTTCCGCCATAAGCTCTTGTACGTCGATGGCTTGGGCACCTTTGAGTCAAGTGTGTATACTGAGTTTGGAACTGCTGTCCATGCCGGCGCAGAGAAGTTCCTGAAGACTCGTGAGATTGACATTCCGATGGTCTTGAAGATGATCGATGATGCATGGGAAAAGCATCGCCTCGATCATCCTGACGTTGTTCAAAAGGCTGTTGATTCTGCTGCTGCTAGCGGGTGGACATTCAAGCATCATCCTGTAGAGTCTTGGAAGCAATGGGCCCAGACGATACTTGGCGATCTTGAGAAGTTCATGGATGAGAACTTCAACGACTGGGTCTACATTGCGGCAGAGGACGCATTGTACGAGGGCATCCAGAATGATGAAGTAAAGTTTAAGGGGTTCATAGACGGGATTATCGGCGATGTCGACAAGAGGGGCAAGAAGCGCATCTGGATCATCGACTGGAAGACTGCTGGCCCTGGCGGATGGAGAACAGATAAGAAGCGAGACTTTTTGACGCAGGCCCAGCTGGCATCGTACAAGATTTACTGGGCAAGAAGGGAAGGGATCGACCTGAAGAATGTCAGATGTGCATTCATTCTTCTCAAGAGAGAAGCAAAGCCAGGAAAGGCAATTTCGATTGTTCCAGTCTCTGTCGGTCCAAAGATGGTCGAAAGAACTGAAAAAATGATTTCTAGTATGTTAAGATCAGTGAGACGCAAGATGTTCCTGAAGAACAGGGAGTCTTGCAAGTTTTGTGAATTTAGAGGAACGGAGCATTGCAAATGAAGACCGAAACAATCGGCGTCATCGGGCAGGGATTTGTCGGCGGAGCTCTTCGTCGAGGGTTCGAGGCAGCTACAAGCTTGAATGTTGAAACGTTTGACATCGCAAAGGCAAAGTTGTCAACATGCAAGACAGCAGAAGAATTGTTCAGCAAGGCTGACGTCATTTTTGTTTGTGTGCCAACACCGATGAAGCTCTCTGGAAAGTGTGATACGAGAATTGTCGAGTCTGTTCTTGATGAGATCCACCGTTATTCACTCGTGAACCAAGCGCCGAAGATTGCTGTCGTAAAGTCTACGATTCCACCTGGATCTACTGCACTTTGGAATGATAAGTTTGGTCGCTCAAAGATGCGAGTTGTATTCAACCCAGAATTTCTCACTGAAGCAAATGCAGATCAAGACTTCTTGGATCAGTCCAGGATTATCCTCGGTGGTCCTGAAGAATCTGTTGCAGTTGTTGCAGAGGTGTTCGGGCATTTTGTGAATAGCGTCTCACAGCACTGTGATATTATTCGAACAACCTCAACAACAGCTGAGTTTGTGAAATATGTGACGAATTGCTACCTTGCGCTGAAGGTTTCATTCTCAAACGAAATTTATCAGCTTGCAGGCTCACTAGGTGTCGATTATGACGAGCTCATGGATACAGTTACGCTCGATTCTAGAATTTCCCGTCGCCACACGCAAGTTCCAGGGCCTGACGGTCATATGGGTTTTGGCGGCCATTGCTTTCCGAAGGATCTTCGGGCTCTTATCTATCTTGCAAAGGCGCTCGATGTCAATCCGACAATGCTTCAAGCAACATGGAACAAGAACGAGTCAGTTCGCCCAGATCATGCAAGAGACTGGGAAGGAATGAAAGGAAGAGCAGTTTCAGAAGACTGATTTTTCCTTCATTTTATCTCTTACTGAGGCTAGGTTACAATGACCTAGCTTCTGGTGTATTTAGGTATGGAAAAAAAGAAATACAAGGTTTTGTTGCTTTCCGATCACGCTTTGAGCACTTCTGGCGTCGGAACGCAATCGAGGCATCTCATCAACGGGCTTCTTAAGAAGGGCGGGTGGTCCTTCAGGCAGTTCGGCGCCGCAATCAAGCATGAAAACTACAACACTGTTGTTGTCAACGAGGATTTTATCATCAAACCTGTCGACGGGTTTGGAAATCCGGATATGCTCAGGGTGACGTTGGCGACAGAAAAGCCCGATGTTCTTCTTCTATTTACCGATCCGCGGTTCTTCATCTGGATCTGGGAGATGGAGGATGAGATTCATCAGATTTGCCCAATTGCGTATTGGCACGTTTGGGACAACCGTCCGACACCCAGATACAACGACGTTCTTTACGAAAGCACTGACCTGATAAACTGTCATAGTCATCTTACGTACGAGATGGTGAAAGAGAATTTCCCGGAGAAGACGAACTTTGTTCCTCACGCACTCCCGGAAGATCTTTACTTCCCGCTTGGAGAAGTTGCAAAGAAGTCGTATCGCCGCCAGCTTCTAGGAAGTGAGAAGGCAGATCATTTCATCGCGTTTTGGATGAACAGGAACGCGAAGCGCAAGAGACCGAATGATGTTCTTCTTTCATGGCAGCTTTTCATGCAAGAGCTCAAGAAGCAGGGAAGAGAAGATGCGCTCTTGATTATGCATACTGATCCATATGACAGTGAGGGGCCAAACCTCCAAAAGACAGCTGACATGCTAGGAATCCAGGACAGCGTTCTGTTCTCGAACCAAAGAGTAGATTTTGAGAAGATCAACATCATGCACAACATCGCTGATGTTACTCTCAACATTTCGTTTGCAGAAGGCTTTGGGCTCGGAACACTTGAGTCGATGCAGTGTGGAACACCCATTATCGCTGTTCAGACTGGAGGGTTGACAAGGCAAGTTGTTGATCACAGAGACGGAAGCGAGAACGGAGTTGCACTTCCGGTTGAGGTCAGGTCGCTTGTTGGTTCGCAACAGGTTCCGTACATCTATGAAGATTACGTTTCAGCTGAGACAACTGCTGCAGCGCTTATGAAGATGTATTCCCTGAATCCAGAAGAGAGAAAAGCGTTGAGTGAAAAGGTCAGGTCATATGTCATGTCAGAGTTCAACTATCAAAATACAATCGATATGTGGGACGATACTCTTCGAGGATTGATTGAGAACTGGAGAAGAGACCGGTTCACGATGGAGACGATGTGATGAAGAATGTTGTTGTAAGGGCTCCCCTGTTGACGATGAGTGGCTATGGTGTTCACTCTAGGCAACTCTACAGGTGGCTAGAAAAAAGAGGTGATGTGAACCTCCACTCAAATATCGTTCCCTGGGGAAGGACGTCGTGGCTTCTGAATGACGAATGGGACGGAGGAATTGTCGGAAGGGTCATGAGATCTTCATCTGGAACAATGGGCACGCCGAATGTCTCCTTTCAGCTTCAGCTGCCCAATGAATGGGACCCTAACCTTGCTCAGGTCAATGTCGGTGTGACAGCAGCAGTTGAGACAGACACATGCAATCCTCAGTGGGTTGAGTGCTGTAACAGGATGGATGCAGTGATTGTTCCGTCTCAACACACGGCAAATGTGCTACGTGCATCAGGACAGATCAATGTTCCACTTCATGTAGTTGGAGAGTCTTTCATAGATGAGTGTTTTGATGCAGGCCCGCTAGATTTACAGTTGAATACGAAATTCAATTTTCTTGTTCTTGGACAGCTGACGGATCACAATCCGTATCACGACAGAAAGAATGTCATGTTTACGCTTCGTTGGCTATGCGAGGCATTTGCGGATGATCCGGATGTTGGGATAATCATCAAGACAAACAGCGGAAAGGGGACAAAGATTGATCGAGGAATTACACGAAATGTTCTCGACAATGTTTTGAAGGAGATCAGGCCAGGAATGTTCCCTAGGGTTCATTTCCTTCATGGCCACATGAATCCAGATGAGATTGCAGGACTGTACAAGGAAAAGTCGGTGAAGGCCCTTGTCTCTGCAACCCGAGGTGAAGGTTTCGGACTGCCTCTTCTTGAGGCAGCAGCGTGTGATCTTCCTGTTATCGCCACGAATTGGTCTGGTCATCTCGATTTTCTAAATTCTCAAAAGTGGCTTAAGATTGACTACGAGCTTATGCAAATCCCTGATAAGAGGTGTGATCAACACATTTTCATGAAGGGCTCCAGATGGGCAGAACCTAATGAAGAAAGCTTCAAGTCGACAGTCAGAAGGTTTCGGAAGAAGCCTCAGAAGCCGCAACAGTGGGCAAAGGCACTTGGGGTCGATGTGAGAAATAGCTTTTCACACGAAAGCATCTGCAAACAGTATGACGAAGCAGTGGGGCATTTTCTATGATTGAACTATTTTATGAATACTGGGCGGTTCCAGTTGTGACAGCGCTAGTGCTGGTCACTGGCTTTAGCACATACTATTGCATATTTTTTGCGAGAAAGCTGCTTTATGTCACTGAGCAAATTGAAAAGTCACTAGATATACTTGATGAAAGGTACGCATCGATCGATAGGATCCTACAGATCCCGTTGTTCTATGACAGCAAGGAAGTTCGGCAGGTTTTGAAAGACATCGAAGTTAGTCGGGATGCGATCCTACAAGTTGCTGCTGCGGTTGGCCGCGTGGAGGAAACAGTTGACGAAGAAAGTTAAGCGAAAGATCCGGCGTCGCAGAACTGGAAAGCGCAACATGTATTTCACGGCTGAGACGCAAGAAGCAATCGTGAAATATCAAAACGCTGAGACACAGATCGAGAAGGAAGAGCTGTACAATCAGCACATCAAATATGCATTTGAGAAGCTCGTCGAAAGTCTCATTTTTGTCTACGGCTTCCACAATCCGTATGAGAATACGAGGCATATGCAGTCGGACTGCGTTTCGTTCCTTTTCGAGACAATTCATAAGTGGAGAGAAGATAGGGGGACAAAGGCGTTTTCATACTTCAATGTCGTCGCAAAGAATTGGCTTATCATGAATGCAAAGAAACGACAGAAGAGGGTCACTAGAAACGTTTCATTTGAGAGTAGAGATCTTCTCAGTGCGAAGGACAAGAAAGAAATCCTGCATCACCAAGTCATTCCGTCAGCAGATGACAACCTTGACAAGCATGAGTCTAGACTCCAGATCATTGATGCAATGAAGGCAATAAAGGATCAGGTTAGCACAGAGCATGAAGCCGCATGCATCAATGCAATTATAACGATGTTCGAAAACGTTGAGACGCTTGACTTTCTCAATAAGCGCGCTGTATTTGTCTACGTTCGGGAAATCAGCGGTCTTGACAGAAAGCAACTATCAAAGGCGCTGGGGTCAATCAGAACGAAGTATAACTCAATTAGAGAAAGCAACGAATTTGACATGTTCTAGGAGTTTTAATGTCAAAGACAAGAGACAATGCAGTAAAGCGACTTGAGAAGCTAGGCAAGAAGGTTGAGTCATTCGGAGATCTTCTTGATAGTATCGAAAGTCTCGAAGACAAGAAGAAGCTCCTTTGGAAGGAGATCTATGAGAATGCAGTGTCTGATAGAGAGGCAGCCAGCGCTCTCTACACACAACTATACATGAATTTGAATGGCGGAACGCAAGAGCATGTTGCTGCAGGCTCAATCATGGCAAAGTATCTTGAAAGAATGTGCAAGTCAAATGAGCAGATCCTGAAGCTGGCTGAGCTCATTGCAAGGGAAGAAGCAAAGTCATCTAAGATTGATGCTGATGACGTATTTACAGCGATTAGTGGAAGCTAAATGGGACGCGCGCAGGATATCGGAAGCTCTCAATCAAGAGCGACAACAAACAGAACCCAACAAAGCGGAGGGTCAGGAGGGCCGTTTCTACGCGCGGTCGTGATCGATCTAATTTCAGACCCTAGCTATCTCACGGATGATGAGTTGACAGCTCTATTTTCAGAGATTTCTAACCCAGGAATTCTTTCTGGAAACGCTAGCGTTCCTGCTTTCGATCCTGAAGCGGACGATGTTGCAAAGCTTCGTGTCCTCATTCCGAGAAATACGCTGAAAGTTCAGATTGTCACGGACGGAGCAGGAAAGGGAACGCTGACACCTTCACTCTGCTTTCCGTTCTTTTCACCGCACATTCAGTTTCCTGTCAAGCCTGGTGAGCAAATCTGGGTCTACAACGATAATCCAGGAAGCCCATACTTCTATTGGATGTCAAGAATCGTCGGTCCTGGATTCGTCGACGACATCAATTACACACATCTAGATCGCCAGATTCTTCCTGGTGCAGAGGGTGTTGAGCCTGCATTTCCGAACGGCGACGGGACACAAGCAAATAGAACTATTGGGATCGATGACACATACGAGACAATCGTCGCAGAGTCAGCGTCAGGGCTTTCGTTCACACCAGAGACGGTTCCTCGCTTTACACGTCGACCTGGCGATCTCGCACTTCAAGGTTCAAACAACACACTCATTTTGATGAGCGATGACAGAGGCTGGGGTGCAGATGAATCTCCTGGTGATAGCGAGACATCAAACGCCTCGAAGACAGACGAGGAAAGAGAAAGGGTCCTAGCAGGAAGCATCGACGTAGTTGCCGGTCGCGGACGTTTTCTTGCAGATCCAGGATCGGATCCTTCGAATACATCGCCAAAGTCTGTCGATAATGCTAGAGGTGAAACTGAGACAGATAAGTTCTTCTTGAACCCGACGGAGGGTGACCCTGATTTTGTAAGGGACTCAAGCCGCGTTTATGTCTCCATGAACACTGATGGTGATGCAAAGCTTGGCCTGGAAGAAGGTGACACATTACCCACTGCATTTGAAGGTGAATATCCACAGTCTGAGAACGAACCTTTCGTTATCATGAAATCAGACAATGTGCGAATCGTTGCAAGAAAAGATGATGACAACGGAATCAACGGAAGCATCAGAATTGTGAAGGAAGGCTCTGCGAATGAAGACCTTGCGACGATCATGATCACACCTGAAGGTAACATCCAAATTAGCGGTGCAAAGATTTTCATTGGTCGTGCCGGCAATGATGGCGGTTCAGGTGCAGTCGACGGAGCAGAACCCTACATGCGCTTCAGCGATTTTGAGGCTTATATGAATGATACTCTTGATAAAATTGCTGGCGACATTGAAGACCTTGCAGGGATTGTGGAAACAGCAACCGGCGGAGTTGGCGGTGCAGCTAATGTGACGCCTGGTTATGGCGGGCCTAACCCTGCGCTGGCAACCGCAAACGGACAGATTGCCGGTTACAGCGCTTCAGGGACAAAGGGTCAGAAAGACCAGATGGATGACATCAAGTCAGAAAGAATTTTTGGAGAGTAAATGCCAGTCAACGCAGGCGATACGACAGAAGAAACAGGGACTGGAACCCTAGCATTCGAGATAGCAGAAGCTTTCCTCAGCAGCGTCCCAGAAGATCAACGGCCTGATGTGAAAGCTAACGTCGACATTTTGGCCCAATCGATTGCAGATGCCATAGCAAAAGCTGTGAATAATGCAGATGCAGACGGTGTGTTAACAGGTTGATCGGAGCACTTCACGATCTACATATTTATGGATGAGGTGAAATGTGCCTTCTGGTAATCGAAAAGTCTACAGCTTCAAGTCTGTCGGTCAGACAAGCCAAGAAGCAACAGAACAAAGAGAGATCACCGTAAGAAGACCTCCAATTGGCATCAAAACACCGGTGCAATTTTCAACTGGTGAAGGCCTTTTCGAGATGCATACTGTTGCTTTGGACAACATCAAAGACAACTTCAAGAACCTTCTACTCACAAACCATGGTGAAAGAGTCGGCCTTTACGACTTCGGCGCAAATTTAGGCCCGCTTCTTTTCAACCTTGGGTCTGAAGATTTTGATGCGGAGGCAATCAGAAGAATCTCATCAGCGGTTAGAAAGTACATGCCATTTATTGAGCCTCAAACATTCGAGCCATTTACTCTGGGTGCATCCGAACAAGACCTGTCGATGACAGGTGTGAGGATTACTTATTCCATTCCAAAGCTAAATGCGCTTGATCAGAAGATCGAAGTCATCTTACACGCGGGTGGATAGTGGCACAGAAATTTAGAAATGCAATTCAAAGAAACTACCTTGCCCGTGACTTTGACGGGTTCAGGGCGCAGCTAATTGAGTACGCAAGGATCTTCTTTCCTGACAAGATCCAAGACTTCTCTGAGGCATCATTGGGTGGACTTCTCGTTGATCTTGCGGCTTTCGTTGGTGATACCATGTCTTTTTATATGGATCATCAGTTTAATGAGCTAGACTACACAAGGGCAACAGAACTCATCAACATTGAGAACCACCTCAGAAATGCTGGTGTGAAGGTTAGAGGAAAGTCGCCTGCATCCACGAATGTAAACTTTACGATCACCGTTGACGGAACTACACAATCAACTGGCCTTGTTGTTCCTGATACTACCCAGCTTCCGAAAGTCCTGATTGGGACAGAGTTTACTGGCGGAGGCACAACATTCGTTACTCTTGAAGATGTTGACTTTGCAAAGACTGACTTCATCGGTCAACTCCTCGGAACTGTTGAGGTCGCAACAGTTAATGCAGACGGGTCACCCGCGACATTCAACATTACGAGACAAATTCCTGTTGCTGCAGGAAGCCTGATAACAGAGAACGTCTCAATCTCAAATACCTTCATCCCATTCAGAACAGTCGCCCTAGCAAATGCAGACGTTTCATCGATTATCGGGGTCTTCGATTCTGACGGAAATGACTACTACGAGGTTGATGACCTCAGTCAAGACAACGTTTTTAAGGCTGTCTCGACAGACAGACCCCTTGACGGATCATTCGCTTCCTCAAACCTAGAAATTATTGCTGCACCGTATCGGTTCACGACGACAACAAGCTTGACAACAAGGCTGACAACATTGAGGTTCGGGTCAGGAGACGGAAAAGCTGTGCAGGACGACGTCTTATCAGATCCTGCGGACCTTGCACTTCCTCTCGTTGGAACGACAACATTCAAGAAGTTCTCAATAGATCCAAAGAGCTTGCTTGAATCAAACTCTCTCGGTGTATCGCCCAGAGGAACAACACTGACGATCACATATCTTTCAGGTGGCGGACTGAATACGAACGTTGCAGCAAATACGATCACGAACGTTAGCTCACTTCAAACAATTTTTCCGTCTTCCGCAACTGCCGCTGCAGTGACAAGGATCCGCGCAAACGCAACAGTTACGAATCCCAATCCTGCAACCGGCGGTGATGATGCACTCACTGTTGAGGAGCTAAGGGCGAAAATTCCTTCTGCTGTAAACTCGCAGAACAGAATCGTGACAAGAGAGGATCTTCTAGCAAGGGTCTATACTTTACCTGCACAGTTTGGCCGTGTCTTTAGGGCTGGCGTTTCCCCGAGCGGTGACAACAACTTGTCAAGTGATCTCTACATTATCTGCAAGGATTCAGCTGGAAAGCTTGCACCGGCAAGCGATACTCTCAAGCTGAATCTCAGATCATATCTCAATGAGTTTAGACTTGTCAGCGAGTCTATCGAGATTAAAGACGCGAAAGTAATCAACTTTGGTGTTGAATTTACGATCCGCGTCCGGCCGAATGCAAATAAGATAGTGACTGTCACAAATGTCATCAACAACTTGAAAGTCTTGCTGAGAACTCAAAATTTCCAAGTTGGTGAACCCATTATTGAATCTGACATCATCTTTTCGATCCTGAATACTCCAGGTGTCCAGGCACTTCCAACCCTAAAGTTTAGGAACTTCTTTGGAACAGTCAATGACGTTTCATATTCAGGTGAGGTTTTTGACCTGAACGCAAATCTCTTGAACGGTGTGATTGTCCCTCCGAGAAATTCAATATTCGAAGTCAAGTTCCCAAATACTGACATCATCGGGAGCGTCCTGTGATACTCAACCTTACAGCATCTTCTGATACATACATCACGAACAAGATCATCAATAATCAGTTCTCTGCTTCTGATGCGAATGTTGGAAGGGCTGGAACAATTGACATGTTCAAGCTCTACAATGAGTCGACTTTGACAGGTTCTGCAAATGAGCCTTACTCAACTGACAAAGTCGAACTATCAAGAGCTCTCATCAAATTTGACTACTCGCCGCTTCATGCGCTAACGCAGTCAAAGCTTGACTTCACAAATTCAAGCTTCAAAGCAGAATTACTTCTGTTCGATGTGATGGGTGGCCAGGCTGTTCCAACGGATTTTACGCTAAGCGCTTATCCTCTTGCTCGCGCATTTGATGAAGGAAACGGAAGAGATGTTGCTGCATTCAGGGATAT
>Ga0208019_1001050_pt1 | contig 14899 bp, 18 predicted proteins | sample CB_VirMetaG_5_FD_184540 | JGI IMG/M metagenome (GOLD analysis project Ga0208019, IMG submission 184540) | Freshwater to marine saline gradient viral communities from Chesapeake Bay - CB_1508_1D Viral MetaG (SPAdes) (version 4) | ecosystem: Environmental > Aquatic > Marine > Coastal | place: USA...
TAAAACTGCCTGCTAGACTTGACAATTATATGATGAAAAATTCAACAGACGAATATGTTGAATATATAAAATTAACAAATTATTTGTCAAATATAAAAGAATATGAAGTTCAAATCCCAATGACCGCAGTTGTTTACATGGGAGCACCAAATATTGATTTGGAAAAGATGTATGAAGTTTACTTCATGACAATGCAAACAGACCCCAAATCTATTGTTACTTCTGGTCCAGATATTAACACACACCAAGAACCGGGACTACAACTTTTAAACGATCTTTTCAATAATGAAGATTTTGTTGGGTTCGTAAACGATCTTATTGACACTTTTGAGGGTGTTGAAATTTTAGAAGATGAAACAGATGACGAATCAGTTCTAGAAGGCTCTATAAACGATTCTGTGCCAGAGGAGACAAATACCCCACCCAAGCCAAAGAAACGCCGCAGAATCAAACCAGAGGCTAAAAAACTGCCTTATGATCCGAATAGCCCCCCGGAAAACCCGGAAAGTTGGTCAGACAATCCTCAAGATTATATTTAAACAGAATTTTTTAAATTTGATGGTGCGTCTGGATAAATATTATAATGAGAATATTTAAATCTACAGGTTGCTTTTTGTAAAATTGCATCAGAACTGTCTGATTGAAACATAAATCCAGACAAAGAAATTGGAATTATATTATAAAATCTAAAACTTGTGGGCGAGCATTTATCCCCAGCATCAAAAATTAATAAAGAAGCTTGATGATGCCAATCTTGGTATAAAAGATTATGATCACTGTCATTTTCAATATTTGTAATATTTCTGATCCAAGAATAAATGCTTTTCCAATTAGTTAAATCTGAATCAACTATAAATTCTGCAGTTAGCAATTCAAATTGAATTGAAAGAGTTGGAATTGGAATTGTTGTTCCTAAAGTTGTTGGCTGTGGCTGATCTCCAATAGAAATTCCGGGAACGTTAACTTTTTGGCACATCAATTCCATTTTTTTAGTTCCTCTTCCAAAAATTAATTGAAAGTAACTGTTGTAAAGTGGATTTAAATTTGGAGAACAAGTGCTCATAGTAATATTTATTCTAAAAGAAAAACCTCCCGATTTCTCGGGAGGTTTTCTGAGTTTACTCAACCAAATCTATCAGATGGTGTTACCGTGTAGGCTGGTAACGGCTGTTAGACGGTAGTATTGGTTCAATCCAGTGGTGAGGGTTTCACCATCTGGTTGTGCGTTGTTGTTGAGAACGAATGGGTTAGCAACAACACCGTAGCGGGTCTTGAAGGCAATACGTGGTTGGAAAGTATTTGGATCGACTGCGCGTACCATTTGTAGCGGAACGTATGGGCAGTAGAAGATACCTGCGTCATATGGTGATTCACCCTTATAACCAGTTACAAAGAAGTTGTAACCAGCTGGGCTGTATGGATCAATATAGACGCGGATCTTACCTGACAGAACACCAGCAAAAGTGCTTTGTGTATCATCAACGTTTAGTTGAGGAGCAATTGCTGGGCTTAGGCTCATGAAACCAGACATGGCAAGAGCAGCTGCGGTATCGCTATCGCAGATGATGAAGTTACCACGGCCACGGCGTGTTTCCTTGGCGATTTGGTTGCATTCACGTTCAATTTGGAAGCTGAGGCCACGGAAGCGTTCAGCAGACCAACGACCGTCAGAGTCAACATCAAGATCGTATACGCCACCACCAGCGGTGTTTAGATCTTGTTGTACTGAACCCTTCTTAGCAACATGGTAAATTGTCTTGACGATTTCGCGGTTGATTTCGGCAAGAATTTCTGTGCTTAGAAGATTTGCTAGTTCAGCCTCTGCATCAAGACCGTGAACGGCCTTGAGATCTTGTGCAAGTTCAACTGTGTAGTTGCTGGACAGAGCGCGTGTACGAGCTTGTACTGCAACACGATCAATTGAGAAGGCCATTTGGTTCCAGTTTGCATATGGTGAGTTCTTACCAATAGCTTCACCATTTTCTGTAAGGATACCACGGATGGCATCTATGCTTGCTGGTGTGATACCAGATGCATAGTTCCAACCAGCGGAAAGACCCTTAGATGCTGCAAATGCACCTAATGTCCAACCTGAACCACCATAAGATGGTTGTGGCTCTTGGAACATAGCTTCGACATATCCGGCGGCTCCATACGATGCACCCGGTGTTCCACCGAATTGATAATTTGAGCGCATTGCAAAAATTAATCCGGTTGGAGCGGTCATCGGTTGAACGCCGCAGATATCATAGGCCATCAGATTTGGCATTGAACGACGAACCAGTGAAATTAATACTGGATCGTAGCCAGATACCTTACCTTGATTGTAAAGGCTAGAAGTGGAAGGACCACCGAGATTGGCATTGCCACCCATATCTTCTGTGAGATATTGAGTGCGCATAGCTTGTTCTTGGTTTTCAAGAAGTACTGCAGTTACTTTTTTGCGGTAATCGTCTTGGATTGAGGGAAGAGCTTCGTGTCCGAGGACAGGCTCCCATTTTTCTGTTAAAACGTCATATGGTGTATTTTCTGCGAATTGCATTTTTAAGTTTTCTCCTGTGAGTTAAAATTATTTAGAAAAATTTATTTTTAAACTTTTCTGTTTAGTCTGCCGATAGCACCAACATAATTTTCTACTAATGTTGTTGGTGCTGATTTTACTGGGGTAAATGTTTGTTCTGGTTCAACAACCTTTGCTGGTCTAGAAACACTATTAGTATTCATATAGTTTTCTCTAATGCTTACTAATTTTTCTCTATATTCTTCTGGAGAAGCAAAGGATACGTTTTCCATTAAATTTTGAAGTTTTGCGACTTGTGTGTCTGCTAGATCTCTTGTTTCAGCAACAAAAATTCCAGCACATTCAGTTAAAGAAACTTCTTTCTTTAATTTCATATTAACATTTAAAGCCTCATTCAACTTATTCTCAAGATCTCTGTTTTCTGAATAGAGATCATCAAGAACATTATATTTCTCGTTTGGAACATCAATATAATGGTTTTCGAATAGGTTCTTTAGACCGTTGATAAAGTTTTCTGCGATTTGTGTTTTAATTCCTTGTTCAACAGAAACGGCATTTTCTGTCATCCATTCTTCTACAACGAAGTCAAGATAATCATCTACCTTTTCTACAAGATTTTCAGTAATGTCTGTTAGATATGTTTTTACGTTAGAATCAACGTTTTCAACAATTAGTGCAACGGTTTTTTGAACTCTGTCTTCTACTGCAGCTTCAAAAATTGCTTCAAGTTGAACTACGGTGTCTTCAGATACGTTTTCTTCACCGAGAAGAGAAACTAAACCAGCACGGAATTGTTCACGCGCTTCCATTTTCATTTGTTCTTCTTCATCAGTATTTTCGGTTTCTTCGGTTTCTTCTACTTCTTCACCCTCTTCTTCACCCTCTTCTTCAGATGAAGCAGCAGCCATTTTCATGCCACCACCCATTGAAAGTTGTGCAGCCATAGGAACAACTGGTGCACCTACTGGGGTTGTTGCTGCCATTCCTGTTACTACTGGTGATGCTGTCATGGAACCTCTTCCTGTAGCATCGTAGTCTGGTTTACCGTCTGAAATTGCACCTAAACCCATGGCTTCGGCTGCTGCTTCAGAAATTGTATTTCTTTTCTTGTTTTTCATAATCAAAGGATCCTTTATTTTGATGTAAAATTATTTATATTGTGTAATTATTCTAAAAATTAAATTTATCAATTTTGTGATAAAGAAGTTTTTCGTTGTGGGTGAACAAGTTTTATTTTTCCAGAACCACCCATGACATTTTCTATATTTCTTTTAGCCATTTGTCCCAAATTTGCATTTACAAAATCAAATCCAGTCAACTGTTGAAGTTGTCCCAAAATAGAATCACCAAGATTTGTTAACATGGCGGTACCAGCACCTTTTGCAACATTTCTTGCAAATGATCTTGGTGCAAATTTTCTTGCAAATCCAAGCCCTCCACCCTTCATCAATCTTGCAAGAGATGGAGAAATTAAAGATAGCCCAGCTCCTCCCAGATAAAGACCTTGGGCACCAAGTTTTCCAATATCATCAGTATCTCCTAATAAAATGTCTTCAACGTTTGTAGTTGGTCTCCAAGATTGTGTTTTTTCTTTACTGAAACCCGATCCGCGACCACCATCAAAACCATCTTTTTTATTACCATAATTTTCCATAAAAAATGAAAAATTTTTAGATTCTGAAGAATTTTTGTTTCCTTCATCTAATGAACGAATCATGTAATTTTTTAAAGTTTTGTTCATGATAATTTTTTGAAGTATTGTTCAAAAACTTTTACTATGTTTTTATTGAGATTTCTGGACGAAGAATTTTTTATTAACTTATATGCTCTTTCATTATCTCTTTCTTGCCACATACCATTTTCAAAAATCCATTCTTTTCCTTCCATAATACCGTTTACAAAAGCATTTGGAGCAGAAGGATCGGCAACAATATCAATTGCAGCCAACATAAAATCCTCTTGAACTTCTTGGAAACCATTTCTTGATTTTAGAGAACCCATACCCCGTGTTGAAACGCCGAGCTGTGCTCCCTCATCGATAAGATTTTTTACAATTTTTCCCATTGGGGTATCAAGAACTTTTGCTTTTCCGATGATGTTATTACCATCTTCATGAAGTTCTTTTACTATGTGAGAAACACGATCTAAATTTACTGTAGGCCCAGTTGGGTGGTTTAATTCGCCCAAGGCACGACCTTTAGCAACATATTCATTAATATATCTTTTGCATTCTTTTATTAAAATATTTTGTGGATAAATTCTTCCATTTCTATTTTTTTGCTCTGCTTGCATAAAAATGCCTTCAATGAAATAGTTCTTGGAACCATTTCCGGCATCTTCTTTAATATATTTGATATCTTCAGTTAATTCAGTTATCAGTTTCATTTGATACTTTCATTATTTTTTTTGCTACGTTTTTGTATTCTTCTTCCAATCTGGAAGCAACTTTGCCGTAGAGTGCTTGTGTGGCGGTGTCTTTAAAAGATACCGCGTTTTCTTCAATTACACTCTTGATCATTTCTCTGATGTTTTCTTTCATAGGATTTCCTTTGTTGATTTTGAAAAATTTATGTGTTGTTTAAAATTATTAGGATTTTTGAATACTTCGTTTACCATTCTTAAACGATTTTTTCCATTTAATTTTTCAAACAATACTTTAATATTTTCTATATCTGATTCCGTAATATTTATAATTGATTCATCTTTAAATTTAAATTTTCCGGGTTCAAAAGATTCTAAAAAAGAAACAAATCCACTAATCATCGTGTTGTTTTCTGTTAATTGAGGTTCAGCCAACATCAATTTTTTACAAATATTTTGTTTTGTTTCGGTAATACAATCGTTTAATTTAATAGAAAGGGCCTGAATAATATTTTGTTTAAAGTATTCTTCGTCTTCCCGAAGCATTTCAAAAATACCATTTTTTAATAATGTTTTTGTTATTGGTTCCATATTATTGGCCTTCCGCTTGCATTTGTTGTTGCTGCTGCATCATTTGAGCCATCTGTTCTTGTTGCATTTTTGCTCTATCTACTTCCATTTCTTTATCCATCTGTCTCAAATCTTCTTCTGTTTGTCTTAAAATATTTCTACGAATATAAGCACTAGAAAAATATTTTCCGACATATGGGTCTACAATGGAAATCATTTTTAATCTTTCAGCTAAAATTTCTGATTCTTTTAGATCCCAGAAATAATTATCTGTATTAAAAACAATTCTCATCATTGGCTTTATTTCGCGCCAATCATCATCGGTCATAACACCGCGCAAAAGCAATTGAACACGTAAGGTTTCAAGGAACAATTTTGAAAATTGGTGTCGTAATCTTTCGATAAATTTATAGAATTTTACTTCTTCTCTCGTAATTTCAACAGAACGGCCCATATTAAATCCTGTGGATTCTGATGTAAGTCTGCTGATTGGAACATTTAAAGAATTGTATAATTTTTTACGGAAGTAATCTACGTCTTCAATTTGGGACATTGCCTGTCCACCGGGAAGAGTTGAAATTTCAGTGCCACGTGAACCTTCTCTTCTGGGCAACCAATAATCTTCAAGAACCGAAAGATGATTTCTTTCATCTCTCACTTCTCCTGTGGATTGATTGTAAATCAATTTATTTCTAAATCGACTCATCATATCTCGCATGTATTGTTCGGCTTTTTGTTTTGGTAATTGCCCTACGTCAACATAAAACACTCTTCGTTCTGGTGCTCTAGCAATTCTATAAACAAGAAGAGCGTCTTCCAGCTGTCGTAACATATTTAAAGGACGAATTGCTTTGTGAAGATATCCTAAAACTCTTTTTGTATTGAGATCTACGATACCTGAAGGAACATATACAACACTATCAAGAGAAAGGTGGAGACCGCCGGGTCCGGTCATCATATACGTTTCTCTGTCAGTATTGGTATAATGATAAAATTCTTCAATGTCTTTTATCAATGATACTGGTTGTCCCTCAACGCGATCCATTTCCTTTTTAATTTTTCTAACTTTTTTAATCTTTAGCGGATCTATTGGAACTATTTCTTTAATACCATCGGATGGAAGATCTTTATCAATTATTATGTTGTAAAATATTTTTGAATCGATGTACCATCTTCTAAAAATTTCATAAGATTTAGAATTAAAATCATAAAGATATAAGATTTTTTCAAATTCTTTTTGTATTTTTAATTTTATATTTTCTGCCAACGGTATGTTAGTCATATCCAGTTTTACTGGTCTATTGTCTGTACCGCCCACTATAGAAGCATTTACAATTTCATCTACCGCATTGTCAATTTCTGGATAAATTGACATATTTCTGTATTGAACTATTGAAGCATTTTCATCTTTTAATGAACTGGCATAGTCTAAAGCAGTTCCAAAAAATCCGCCTGCTTCGACAGTAACTGTACCATCGAACATTTCTGGTGCGGCAAAAGATTGTAATGATTTTTCTTGTTTGGTTTGTGTTTTTTTACCAAACTGGAATCCAAAGGCTTCAATTTCCATAATTAATAATTACCTTTTTAAGTTCTTGATATATTTGTTATCTGAAGATAGTCAAAAGCGATGATAACGTTAAAACTATTTAACATATTATTTGAAGACATGTTTAAATTTAAGGGATCAATTTTTGTTGGCCAGCACCCATGAAGAATATATTCTTTTAGCGGTGTGCCAGTATCATTTAAATTTAAATGTTTTACACGCCAATTGTTTGCTTTATAATTTTCATAATTTGTTCCACTTCCAACAAAAGAAACGTTAGTAGCATGCGCATTGATTTTTTCTTGCCATGTATGAAACATTCCCCACATATCTTGCTGTGTTCCAATATCGTCTAAAACATTGAATGACCACGTTGAATATTGTTTTTCACCGGGGTAATAATATTTTCTTCCAAAATTAGAATATTCTATTGTTGTTGTGGTTAACTGAGGTAAAATTGTTGCTCTTACATGAAATTTTGTAAATTTTCCACCAGTAGGAATATCACCAACAATTTCAAAACGGTTTTGCCGGGTTCCACCTAAGAAATTATTTTTGAATTCGTTAATCATAAAGATCCCCCTGATCTTAATCCCTTTGTTACTTTCATATAATCAAAAGTTAAAGAAATATTAAACGAAACAAAATTGGTTTCTCCCATACTCAGATCAATTTGTCCAACTACGTTTGGCCAGCATTTAAAAAGTTGAATTGTTCTCAAAACAGTTCCATTTAAATCTAATTGATTTACTCTCCAATTAGTTTGGTAACGATTATATGCAAAATCATTGTTTTCAACTCTATGGGTTACGTGACCATCCATGGCCTCTTTCCATTGATTAAATGCTTTCCACAAATTGTTTACGTTGTTATCATCATAAACACCAACCAACCAAGGTGTATAAGAACGATCCCCGGCAAAAGTAACAGTTCTTCCTCTATAAGGAATACCTATTGTATTAATTTGTGCACCGGGCAAAGATGAAGAAACAATTTTAAATTTTGATTCTGTATTGTTTATAGAAATACCAGATGGCCAAGAAGGAAAAACTTCAAACCTATTTGGTCTGCTTCCGCCTCTAAATCCATTTTTAAAATTTAATATTGAATTGCTCATTATTGTGTGAATGTTACGTTAATTGTGAAAGAATCTGTTCCTAGTAAAGGTTTGACAATTAACGTAATATTTAATGTTGAACTATTGTCAGTATTGTTACTTGAATCACAAATTATTTGTGTTCTTGTATTATCAAGATATGCAGAATATTGATTTAATTCAGTTTCTATATCGGTGTATACCGAATCTCTTGTTGCAGTGTTGTTAATTTCAAATGAGTATTTTAAACCAATTTGATTTAACATTTGAGTTAGTTCTTGTTTCATCTTTGCGGGGCCAACACGATCTTCTACTGTTATTGAAGATGCACCTGTTGCCCCAACTAAATCTGATCCTAAAAATCTTGGAGTATAATTTACAAAAAAGTTTACTTTTTTGTTTCTTAATGTAGTTCTTTCTGTGCTATTCCAATCGGTTGATTGGTTGAGCGAGCCATTTAAAACATATGATCTGTCCAGCCCACCTATTGTTAAAAATAGCTCGTTTCTATTTTTAGCTCTTGCAAAAAATCCAGCCACATCAGATACTGTAGATATTGTATATGACATGCTTCCATTATCTAAAAGACTGGTTACATCAAATGTTGTAGGTGCTTCTGGAGTACTTGCAGTGGTTTGTGATTTTGTTCCACGAATATTAAATATTCTTTTTGCTTCATTTCCAGTAAGTGATATACCTCCATTAAAAAGTGTAGTAAAATCTAACATATCTGTAGATGCACCTGTAAATCCATTAGAAGCTTGTGTTGGGAACACACCTACGACGTAAGATTTACCTTCAATCCATTTAGCAATATTTCCAAAATTATTTTGAGCTATAACAACATCTAAATTTTCATTTGTATTATTTTCAAAGGTATCAAATCCGGCTGTTGTTCCGGTTAGGACCAAATAACCACCATAAGCCAAATAGTTTATAGCATAGATAAAATCGAGACCACGTGTGGTGGGTGTTATTGTCGATACGCTATATGTAAATAACGCAGCGGTTCCACCGGGACTTTGTGCCAGTAAAGCATTTGTTATTCCTGAAAGTTTGTTTAAATCGCCTACTAAATCGTTTGGATTTGTGTATAAGATATAAGAATCACTAGTAGTTCCCTTAGCCGGATTGAAATATGCAGTATTTGATCTTGCATAAATTAACCAACCAAAAAGACCGCCCAGATCAGCAGTAGCCCCGCTGTTATTAAAAGTTGGTGCGACATAAGTGCTACCTGCTTGCATAGCAGCGTAAAATGGTACCCCGATTGATTCTTTTTGGTAATGGCTTGGGTTTATAAATGAACTGAGACTGGTCATTTTTATCCTTTTCTATCTATTATTTATAAAAATTATGTAGGATACCAAACAACACCGTCATTTACAAAATTATCCTCATCTAAATCTTTATTTTCCATCATGAATAGAACATTATCTTCTTCTGGTTTTTTTGCTTCTTCGTAATTAAATTTAGCGGATTCGATCAAATCTGCATAATATTCTTGACGACTTAGCCAAGCAAAAAATACCAATGTCATAATCAAATCATCAGAATGGCCTTCTTCAGCTTTATATGTATTTGATTTAGAGACAAATGTCATAACTTCTTGAATAATTCTCTCATCGTTTAATAACAATTTGTCTTCTTCAATAAGTCGTTTTAATATGGCACACCCCAATTTTTTAGTTTGTGCTGTGGTTCTCAGCCCCATTTCACTTTTTCCAGAAGCAAATCCTTGAGATAAAATTTGTCCTTTTCTTCCCATTATTTTTGTCATTAACAAATTTTCATATTCAAGGTCGTTGTATAATATAGAAGAAACCTGACCGCCAATGTCATTGGTTTCAATTAAAACATATGCATTGTTATATTTTTCAGCAACTTTTTTTATTGTTGTTGGAAAATTAAACGGGCTAATTGTATTATTTTTAAAAGAAGCCACAACTTTATACGGAGAAGATGTTCCGTCTATAACTGTAAATGCAGAGGAATCTGACCCCTGTCCTCTGGAAACATCAGCCTGTAAAAAATAAATTTTATCGGTAATAGGTGTTTCAAATATTCTTAAACCTTCTTTATCTTCTTCTAAAAAATCCTCAGCAGCTAAAACATTTAATTTAGTTGAAGAAATTAATGTGTTTGAAGAACCTAAAAAGTTACAGCCATATTCTTGTTCAAACTGTTCTGGGCTAGTATTTGCAATTTGTTCTTCCGCCCATTTATCGTCTCTTAATTTTGGAGAACCCGGACTTATTGGGGTTTCCTTCCACGAAACATCCACTGGAATAAATTTATTTTTTAATTTATGCCCTTCCGGTCTTTTTGCGTCAACCCAAAGTTTATGAAAATGATTCATACCATTTGGTGTGGATACAATAATAAGTTTAGTCGTAGTACCAGCAGAAATTGTCGGATATGTCGATGTATAGAATTCTTCAGCTACATGGCTTGGCAAGAAGGCGTACTCGTCTAACAGCAATAGGTTATAAGAGCCGCCACGGATCGCTGTAGACGATGTTGCGTCGCACATGACCCTAGACCCGTTTTCAAGCTTAAAGCTCGTCTTATTCCATTCTACAACTCCTTGTTGTAGAAAATGCGGTAAATTTTCATATGCAAGTTGAAGTTTTGAAAATAATTCCTCTTTTGCGGTTTTTAAACGGTTTGCTAGGATCGCTACAGTAACACTTTGGTTAAATGTTATGTAATGGCATATATAACTCGTAACACAGGTAGATTTACCACACTGTCTTGGCCATTTTGAAATAACAAATCTATTGTCGTGAATTTTATTTATAAAGTTTTTTTGGTAATCATATAGATTAAAAGGAACTATACCTTTATCCAGAGTTTTTACTTTTACATACTTTTCGCAAAAATAAACAGGATCTTTTGCACAACGAATATACTCTTCGACCTCTTCTTTTGTATATTGTAAATCTACACCCGGTAATTTTAATTTTGGGTTATTTCTGTAGCCGAGAGTATCATTGTTTTTGTTCATCTGAAACAACCTCAACATCTATAACATTTTTTTCTGTACTTCGTTCTTTATTTAAAAGATTTTGTAAATCTTTAGTAGAACCAACAAACACAGAATTGTTTGTTTGTTTTATTTCAACTTTACTTCCTGTAGTATCTTTTGCTTTTTTATGAACATCTAATACATTATTATTTAAATCAGCCATAGTTTTTAATAATATGGCAACAACTTCAAATGCTCTTGGACTATCAGATTCAGTTGCAACCCGTAAAGCACTTTCTAATGCTACATTTCCATTTGATATTAAATTTTTTAAATTATCTTGTACTATTTGATAATCTTTTTGAAAATTTGCTGAATCAAATGTACCACCAGCATTTTTATCATTAGTTGGTGGTTTGTGTTCAGGAACAGAAAAAAAGTTAGCTAAATTTTTATTGATATTCATTTTTAAAATCTAACGTAATACCACTAGTATTAATTGTAGTTGTTGATACAATTTTTCCAAAAATATAACTTTTTGCAATAAAGCTGAAAGAAGAAATGTTTATTCTTCTATTTCCAAAATCTCCATCAAATCTTTCACTTAAATTATTTGTAGCCATTACAATTGGAATTTGAACGTTTGTGTTTACCTCATTCATATCCAGCTCAATAATATGATCGGGCACAAAATATGGCATAATTTGTTCCACAATCTGCATAGTATCATCTGTGTGGCGGGTATAAATGTATAAATTAAAAGTTAAATTTACTGGTATTTCGTTATAAACAAAGCTACCAGAATCTACGCAATTTTGTCCAGAAACAGTTTTTCCAGCGGTCGGTGAAAATCTACCTCTTCTTCTGCTTGGATCTGGTGTTATATTTGCCATAATATAACTCATTCTTGGCAATTGATTTTCAATTCTTGTCCCATCCGTAATAGAAGAGGGATTCAAATATCTTTGAATAAATTTTTCTTGTGAAGCATACGTAATAGGAACACGAATTCTTAAATTATTACCACCATCTGGATTTGTGTGTTCTACATGTATATCATTGAACAATGAACCGAATGCTACTACGGTCTTTCTAATATTGTTGTTATAAAAATAATCAAACATATTCTATATTACTTATCATGTATTATCACACACAGCAAACGGATCATTTGGATCAAATGTATATCCTTGAGCTTCTGTTTCAAGAATGTCATTAATGCCAGCTGTTGTGCCTAAAATATTATTCTTTGGAATGATAGTACTTCCAGAAAGACCTTTTGTAGAAGTATATGGTGTATTGACAGACGAATTTGCAGTATCGATTTTTTCGTAACTGTATGTAAACAGTTCTGCAGTAATTTGATAAGAATAAAGTTTTCCTAATGGATAAAGGGGATTTTCATGTTCTACAAAATTTATTTCAAATAAAGATTTTGATAAAGGAAAATATATAAGATCTCCTTCTCTTGGTCTTATTACAGTTGGATCTTGATTGGTTACCTGATCTCTAAATCTTCTTCTTGCTACTAATAGAGTAATTTTATCTTTAATTTCTATTCCAAATTGTGTAATGATATCTGTGCCATCAAATCCTTTAAAGGATTGAATATACATTTCAACTGTATAAATTTTTTCAAAAGAAGAACCGGGGTCCTCGCCAAATAATTTATCTACAACAAAATATTTTCTTGGAATATAATAACAATCCTGACCCATAGCTTGTATAACTTCTACAGTTATATCTTCAACCAAGTCTTGTTCTGAATGTCTATTGGTTAAATTTATATATGGGTTTGTTGCCATTTATTATCCTATTAACGGATCTGGTGGTAATTCGTGGGTTTTTAATAATGTATTTTCAATTTCTAATAATTCTCTTGTAGCATCAGCCATGATAGCACCAGCATTTAATTGGGCTCCACCGGGAAGAGGAACGCCAGAAAATTTCATTAAGTTTTGAGCCCACTGCTTTTTTAGTAAAGCGGCAAAATAAAGTTTAAAAATTCTGTCTTCCCAAATTTTAGGATATTGGTTCGGATCTATTTTAACATAGGCTTCAATCATCAAATACCTAGAGCTAGTCAATTTTGTAAAATCTGTATCTAAAAATAACCTATCTGTTGCTTTAGAGTAAGTAAATGATACCGGGTAATTAAATACATCATTAATCAATTCAACATAGCTCATCGATTGCATGTATGATGCCATAGGACCCATTGGATAACCACTTTGATTGAAGTACAAACCAAAAAAATCAAATAAAGTCATTTGATATCGCAAATCAAACATATAGTCACCGACTTTATGACTTGGAGCGTATACCTTGGTTATAGTTCTAATGTCAGCAGCAATTGGCCACATTCCGGTAGAACCATCTGGAAAAGTTCTTTCTTGAGCCCCCATTGCATTTCCAAAAGTTCTTACGTCGAAAGATTTTCTAGCAATATCTTCTTCTGTTACCTGATAAACATATAGAGCACGATGATTAAAATCAAAATGTCGCTCGTACATATATTCTAAAGCTTCATCCACTCTGTCTTCAATTTGCTGAGTATCTACGTTTATTTGAATAACAGGATGACCAAGATGTCTTAGCGTATAATCAATAAATTCTTGTCTTGTGGTTACTGCCATAAAATTATTTATGAATTTTATATAATTTTATTTGACAGTGTTTATTTTTTAAAAATAACTTAAGTTTTTTTTATAGTAATTTCAGTTATTTGAATATTCTCTGGATCTAAATTTTCTATAATTTGTTTTCTTTCATTTATAAAATTTGGATCATAATTAATAAAACCGGGCATTTTTAATGGGCATCCAAGTTTTGGAAAATCTAATTTTGAATATTCATCACCTTCTCCTAGAAGCCATGTGTGCTTTTTATCACCACAACCACATGCACCACAATAATGGCGATTCGGGATTTTGCTTTGTTTTAAATTTTCGCAAGGACTAATAGTATCGTTACCAAAACAAGACAAAACTCTTAATTTTTTAATATCGATATCTACTTTTTTATTAGTTATTCCTCTTGAAGCATAAGCCATAGCAAGAGAAATCATTTTACTAATCATAAGGTAACACTCCCAATAATAACAGAAATTCCAGCAGGATATACGAACTCTCTCATAAATGAATCATACTCTATAAATGAAGAATAATATTGAGTATCTACTTTTATACCAATTGTCGCAGAATTTGGTGTTTCTATATAAATTTTATTCCAAGGTATTCCTAAAAGAGTGGTTGCAAGATATTTAATGGCTGCTGGTGTGCCCTTTATTGGATAATACTCAATTGGGCATTTTATTGAAAACTTTCTTATATTTGGTAAAACTTCTTTTAATGGTGAAGCATCAAAATCTGAACCCGGAAAATAAAAATCAGCCAAAGCTAATAAAAATATTTCGTTCATATAAATTGGAACACGAATTGTTTCCCAATTCAACTGAGCACCATAACCATATTCTATGCTAAACAACCATCTTAAATAATTTTTTACAATTGAAACTATTAAAACGTTATCCGGGTCTTCTTCATATTTTTTTAAAATCCAATTTGGAAATAAAGATTCTACTGTAATATTATCACCAAACCATCTTTCCCCATCTACATCAAAAAAATCAGTTCCATATGCAGATTTTACTTTCAGAATTAATTCTGAAATTTTTGCTTGTTCGGAAACAGGAAGATTGCTTAAAAGTAAAATCATAAACTATATTTTATAGAAATTCCAGCAACAGATTTTTCATAAAGATAATCCAACAATTTTTGTTCTAGAGAAGAATCCATGCCAGTTACATATACTTTAATTTGACCGGGGGTGTCT
>Ga0208019_1001052_pt1 | contig 14893 bp, 15 predicted proteins | sample CB_VirMetaG_5_FD_184540 | JGI IMG/M metagenome (GOLD analysis project Ga0208019, IMG submission 184540) | Freshwater to marine saline gradient viral communities from Chesapeake Bay - CB_1508_1D Viral MetaG (SPAdes) (version 4) | ecosystem: Environmental > Aquatic > Marine > Coastal | place: USA...
CAAAGGCAGCTTACTTAATGAACGGTATGGCAGGAACAGATGAAACACATCCTCCTGTTGCAGTTAATGGTCGTGTACCAGTTCGAGTAATAGGTAAGGTCAAGAAAGGCGACAGGTTAGTTGCCGCAGGTAACGGTCTAGCGAGATCAGGCGCAAAGAGTGAAATCACTCCTTGGAATGTTATCGGAAGATCATTAGAAACGAAGCAAGATGATGGCGAAGGAACAGTAGAAGCTATCGTCAAGCTAAATAGTTAAAAGCTTCTTATAGGAAAATAACAAATGGCATACGAATCCGGTGGAATTATTTCGGCAACAGACTATAACAATCTGTTAAACGATACAAACAAATTTAATACAACTTGGTCTACCGGCTCAGGCGACGCTGGATACGGTCAGACAGCAATCACTACAAAATCAGCTGGTGATGTAGTAACAGCAACAGAATGGGCCAGCCTGATCAACAAACTAAACATTGTACGTACGCACCAAACAGGTGCAGGTACTGGTGTTAGCGCAGTTGTATCGGGAGACTTAGTTGAATACCAATCAGGTGTTAGCGGTGGTGTTGACTTAGCCTACACAAACCGTACAGCGTTTAGCGCACAAGGTTCAACAACAACTGATGCAGGTACTACACATACTATTAACGATGCAGATGGTCTTGGATCATATTCGTTTACACGCACAGCAACATTTTCAAGTGGTGACGCCGCACGTTACTTCTTTAACGCAGGTGGTGAACTTAACTTTGTGTTAACAGCAGGTTCTAACACAAACGGTACAGGACGTACTGCACAGATGTTAGCGATTGTTACTGCTTGTGGTGGTGTACAAGACTTTAGAGCTAGTACAAACGGTGGACGTACTGGTACAGGTGAAACTGAAACAACAAACGATTTGACAATTGGTTACTATGACTTAACAACTTCTAACCAAACAATATCACGTGTTGATGAGTCAGGTGCGGCCTACACACCATACACAGGTGATTGGATCAGTGTTGCAGTTAAATCAAATGGTGTACAAGGCTCAAATGCTGACAAGGGTACAATTATTACTTGGACCATTACCTACAACTTAGGTACTACTGGTACAAACGCAAGTACTCCTCCAGCTGATGGCGGCTATACTGTTAGCGCATATAACGATGCGTGTAACGGTAACTTTACATCAAAGGTAAATGTAACATACCCAGAAACAGCTTCAGGTTTATCAAACACCTGGGGTTCAGTAACTATTGGTTAATACATAACCACTTTAGTTGACACAAAAATGGATAGGCGTTATAATATGTCTATCCATTTTTCTTTTATAATAACATGCCAGAGATAGACAATCTAGTTAAAGAAATCAAGCAGGCCACTGATTATCAAGCCAATAGACGCACACTAAGAGAGCGTATCCAAACTGAATTGCACATGACATACGGTAATGGTCTGTTTAAGTTAACACCACAACTGTTAGCATTTGTAGCCACCTGGACCAGTGACGAACTCTACTTAGAAGATACATACGAAAATCCAATTAAAGTTGATAGAACAGAGTTTTTAGAACGGGCACAACAGCACTATCAAGCAGTAATGAATGAATGGCACCAACAATATAATGAGCTCAGACGCCTCCGTAGAGTCTAAAGGTGTAGTATTTTTTGCGTTCAATACTGCGGATGTTGACTATGTCCGCATAGCAGACCTGTCAGCACGTCTAGTAGAACAACATTTAAACTTACCCATTACCCTTATAACTGACGCAGAGTCAGAGCCTAAATATAATTACGATAAAATTGTACGTGTTGAATACAAAGGTAGCAACGTCAGAACCGATCACATTTCAAAAGAAATAAGGCAATGGAAGAACTATGGTCGTTGTACTGCGTATGAACACAGTCCATATGATAACACACTACTAATAGATACAGACTATTTGGTGTTAGATGATAGCTTGCTAAAACTAATGGATTTAGACTACGACTATCGTATAATGGAAAACAGTAACAGTAGTGCCGAAGGAATACCCACCCGTATGGGACTTGTAAGTTTACCTTATCTGTGGGCAACTGTGGTACTATTTAGAAAATGTCCACGTAGTGAATTATTCTTTAATCTAATAGGACGCATACAGCGTAATTGGGGGTACTACAGAAACTTGTTTATGGTAGATGGCGCTAGTTATCGTAATGATTATGCTTTTACTATGGCTAATATAATATTAAATGGTTACAGTGAGAAGTCACAAAATATTATCCCGTGGAAAATGTTTACTGTAATACAAGAAGTTGTACGTATTGACACAAATTTACAAAATAAGATTATTGTTAGACTGATGGAAACGGCTCTGACATTGCCTAAACACAATGTACACATTATGGACAAAGACTTTTTAGTCAGTGATAACTTTGCAGAGTTTGTTGAGGAGATACTTGATGCGTCAGCATGAAGAACAACAAGGATTTTTAACAGTTGCTATAGGCGAGCACTACTTAACAATGGCTTACTTACAAGCATTGAGTATAAAACTTGTAATGCCTAACGCTCGGTATTGTATAGTAACAGACACAGCAACCAAAGACTTATTAACAGAAAAACACATACAGACGTTTGATTATATCAGATTGGTAGAACCAACAGACTGGCCCATGGAACGTGAACCAGATGTGTTTATTAAAACACCATTCAAAGAAACAATTAAAGTAGAAGCAGACTTAATCTTTACACGTGATATCGGCCATTGGTGGGACGCATTAAGACTCAAACCTATTGTACTTGCTACAAACTGTAGAAACTTACGAGATCAAATAGTTGTAGACAAGGGCTATAGAAAGTTTTGGGTAGATAATGACTTGCCAAATATATACACAGGCATGATGTATTTTAGATTTACTAGAGAAGCAACAGAATTCTTTACACTTGCTCGCAAATTGTATAAACATTATAATACTATACGTGATACTGTATTGATTAACTGCAGAGAAGAACGCCCAAGCACAGATGTTGTATATGCACTTGCGGCAAAAATGTATGGTGTAGAACAATGCACAATACCCAGTTTAGACTTCTTTAATTTTGTACACATGAAGCCACATATACAAGGCTGGCCTAGTGATAACAAATGGACAGACACAGTTATGTGTGAAGTTGATCCTCCCGTTGTTAGAATAAACAACATTAATCAACTTAATCCAGTACACTATTATGTAAAAGAATGGTGTATACCTGAACTTATTGAACAGTATGAACGAGCTTGAAAAGTTTTTAGCAGAAGTAGCCGCGTTAGTTGATGCTCCAAGAGAAATAGTTGTTGAGTATAGAGTGTTCTACGACGGCACCGGCGAGATAGTTGGACAGTCAATGGCAGAACCACATCTCAAAGGGACATATATTGTAGTGACCGAAGAAGAGTATAACAATATACACAAGTACGCAAAAGTAAAAGATGGTGAACTAAAATTAAAAGTTTTGAATGCAGGATATAAAAGACAATTAGTACCGGGCGTAGCACAGTTTACAGTAGTAAAAAATCACGCAGGAATATTATTAGAACAAGACGAAACATATGATGACACAGAACAATACGGATACAGAGATTATTGATATTGCTGACTTAGATTGTATCTATCTAAGTTACGATGAACCCAAGAAAGAAGAATTTTGGATACAGATACAAAACATGGTGCCGTGGGCAGATCGTGTCGATGGTGTAAAAGGCAGTGATGCCGCACATAAGGCCGCGGCCGCTAAGAGTAATACAGAATGGTTTGTGTTAATTGATGGTGATAACTTGCCAGATCCTGACTTCTTCAACTTACAATTAGAAATAGAGCCAGCGTTTCGTGACGGAGCGTTTCGTTGGAAAGCAAAAAACATTATAAATGGTCTACGCTATGGCAATGGCGGACTTAGTGTATGGTCACGTACTTTTGTTAACAACATGAAAACACACGAAAACAGCGATGGTAGTGAATCTACTGCTGTTGAGTTTTGTTTTGATCCAAAGTACATAGCGATGCACAACTGTTACAGCACTACGTATCCAAATGGTACTGCCAAGCAAGCATGGCGAGCAGGATTTAGAGAAGGTGTTAAGATGTGTTTGGATCGTGGTGCAAAGCCAACACTCGAAGAATTTGAAAAGCGAGTAAATAATAGAAACTACGATCATTTGTGCATTTGGCAAAGTGTAGGGATGGACGTAGAAAACGGTGTGTGGGCAATGTATGGAGCACGTCTCGGCACGTACATGACTATGTTAGACAACTGGGATTATAAACTAGTACAAGACTTTGCAGAACTTGAGCAGTTATGGGAAACAGTCAAAGATAATGATCCAGCAGAACATAACGCAACACTAGAAACTGCACTTACAAAACGTTTAGGCTTGCCCGTTGTTACATTAAATCCAGAACAAAGTAAATTTTTCAAACATCATTACGGATCCTCACTACGCAATGCAGAAATAATGACTACAGAGATAAGCGTAATTAGAAAACAGGAAGGTTGGTAAGATGGAAAAATTATGGTATAAATTTAATATTGATACTACAAATGCTGTTCGTGATGATTTGGATATGTCGTTTGTGGCCGGACCTGACCCAGAGTCACACTGGGTATGGGGATGTCACGGGGACAATATGAAAAACATTCTAAACGAAGAATGGATAGAGTATTGTAAATCTAAAGAATTTGAAATAATATATTTGATGTTATTTTATAAACCAGCAAATTTTAATGATAATATACATACCGACGACAGACCGACTTTTATTCCTGGAGAATATTTTTTAGATTTTGGATTAAATTTTGTGATCAATCCTGGTTACATGTCTGGCAATGGCACAGATATAAAATACAAAGATTGGCAAGATACAGGAACTTTTGAATGGTATAAACGAGAGCCCGAGAAGGAAATTTACCGCGAAGGAGAATTTGCTGGTTATAGATACAGCCATTTACATATCCCAAAAACAGATGATCTTACATTATTAGACAGCCTTAATTTTGATAAAGATGCTTATATAATTCATGCTGGCAAACCGCATCAGGTCTTTACTAAAGATCAACCTAGGTTATCGGTGTCATTGAGAACTCGTGCTATATCAAACGTCTCAACTTGGGAACAGACAATAGAGCATTTCAGACAACACAATTTAATATTTGATAGATGACAAAATCAGTTTTTATGGGTAACGCAGAGGAAATGCGTGACAAACTTGGTCACGGTCTCTGCTTGGCCAAATGGCAACAGGTAAGTCTGCACTTGCCTACAGGCCTAACCAATAGTTGTTACCATCCACCACTACACGAAATCAATGCAGAAGAAGTAAAAACAAATCCAAGTGCGCTACATAATACTAAGCATAAAAAAGAACAGCGTAAGATTATGCTGAAGCAGGAACGTCCTGCTGAATGTAGTTACTGTTGGACACAGGAAGATTTAGGAAATTTAAGCGACAGGCACTATCGTTCAGGCGAACCGTGGGCAGAAGAACACTTTGATCGTATTGTAAGGAGTACGGGTGATGAAGATGAAATACCGAGTTATGTTGAAGTCAATTTCAATAACGCTTGTAATCTTAAGTGTAGTTACTGTAGTCCTCAGTTTAGTAGCAGTTGGGATGACGAAATAAAACGCTTCGGCGCATATCCAACTAGCCAGCCACACAATGCACCAGAACACTTTACAGGTAGACGCAGACCAATACCAGCACGTGAACACAATCCTTATGTTGAAGCATTTTGGGAATGGTGGCCCGAGCTGTACACTAAACTAAAACACTTTAGAATGACGGGCGGCGAACCCTTAATGGATCGTAACACATTCAAAGTGTTTGATTATGTATTAGCATTTCCTAAACCAGACCTACATATTGATGTTACTAGCAACTTTAGTGTAGATGAAAAACTGTTTAGTCAGTATATGGATTATGTAAAGCGTCTATGCGATACAAATATAGAACACTTTATGCAGTATGTAAGCATAGACACAGGTATAAAAGAACACGCACACTATATTAGATATGGCGCAGACTATTCAAAGATAATGGGACGTTGCGAAAGTTTCCTTACACATATTCCATACCGTAATAGTCTAACATTTATTGTTACAATGAATAATTTAAGTATACTTGGTTTGCAAGAACTAATGGAAAGTATATTACGCTTACGCTCAATAGCAAGTCACACGTATCAGCGTGTTTGGTTTGATACACCCATACTACGTCAACCAACCTGGCAGAGTTTACAAATACTTCCTCCCGTATACGCAGAGAGATTAGAAGGTGTAATTAAATGGATGGAACTGCATCGAGAAACAGAAGAGAATATGTATGTAGGATTTAAAGATTATGAAGTGGCACGTATGCGCCGAGTGTTGGATTGGATGCGTGAAGGTAGCAAACTGGACCCAACTTATGTTAAACTACAACGTGCAGACTTTTATAGATTTTTTAACGAGCATGACAAACGCAGAGACACAAACTTCCTAAAAACATTTCCACAAATGAAAGAATTTTGGGAAGAGTGTAGATACTATTCAAATATAGTTACTAAATGAGTAAAATACATCCTAATACCTGTCCAGCATTCTTTACTGATGCTACACTTGACCCAGCTGGCTCGTATAGCCCGTGTACTGCTTTGGGCGGTGGCGCATATAGATTTCCTGGCAGTACATTTAAGCAAATATGGGACAGTGATGTGCTTGAAGATGCAAGGCAACGAAGTCTTGCTGGAGAAAAGTTAGACATTTGCCGTCGTTGCTGGACGGAGGAAGAATACGGTCATAAGAGTGAAAGACAGTATCAAATTGAAAAAGCGGGTAGCACTGACTATGTCAGCGAATACCAAGTGGGCCCAAAAAATCTTAACATTAAGGTAGGAAATATATGTAATCTTAGATGTAGGACCTGCCAAAGTTACGATAGTTACTTGTATCTCCTTGAAGGAGAACATTATGAAAAGAAAAATAACATCTCGGGCACACCGTACACCAAAGAAAAATTTAAAAAACATTTTACGTATAAACAACTTGATGAGTTATATGAATATACTGACAATATAGAAAAAATAGAATTATACGGCGGAGAACCTTTCTTAGATGAAATGGTTCCTAGTATGTTACTACGAATGATATCCAATGGACAGGCAAAAAATATAGACTTGAAAGTAAGTACAAATTGTACACACAAACCTAACAGAGCTTGGAGTGAGATTATCGATGGATTTAAAAACACAACCATAAACATGAGTGTTGATGCAATAGGTGATCGTTTTACCTATATGAGATTTCCGGGTGATTGGGAGCAGGTAGATAAAAACATTAAACGTTTTATAGCGTACGAACATAGAGAGCCCGGCAGAGTTAAATTGATTCCTGTTATTTGTGTAAGTGCTATGAACGTGTGGAACTTTGATGATGTGTATAACTACTTTAAGAAGTTTCAAATAACACCATTTACAATATTAGTTCAATGGCCTTACTATTATTGTGTAAACGTATTACCGGATACAGTAAAACAAAAGGTTAAGACACGATTACAGTCAATGACAGACATACCAGTTGATGCTATAATAAATTTAATGGAAACAGAACCTCGTATATACGACCCACAAACTTTTAGTAGTCCCTGGGACGAATTTAATTTTTGGTTAAAAGAAAAAGATATCTATAGACAACAAAATTTTAAAGATACGTTTCCGGAATATAGTAAAATATTATATGAATGATTTAGAATTTAAACATAAAATACTAGACACAAAGTCAGCAAGTTTTTGTGGCGCAAAGTGGTATAACGCAACCATATGGTTGGGCAGTGGCATGAGTACTAGTTGCCATCACCCACCGGCACATCTAGTAGACATAGAAGAAGCAAAACGCAACCCCAAAGCAATACACAACACGCCACAAAAGAAACAGGATAGGGCACAGATGCAGGCAGGAGAACGCCCACCTGGTTGTGAGTATTGTTGGAAGATTGAAGATATTAAACGTGATAACATTTCTGACCGTGTCTACAAAAGTAAAATTTATAAAATAGAGGATTTAGACAATGCTTTTACAACACCCGTACACGAAGATGTCAACCTTAAAACTTTGGAAATTAGCTTTGATAGGACTTGTCAGTTTGCTTGCAGTTACTGCAACCCTGCTTTTAGTTCTACGTGGGTCCGAGACATTAAATCTAATGGGCCATACGCTAATCTTCAGTCTGATGGTAGGAATCATTTTACTCACGACCATAACAGTGCGCAGTTGTACAAATTTGGTGAAACGAATCCTTACATCGAAGCATTCTTTAGTTGGTGGGAAAGTGATCTACATAAGACGCTAGACGAACTACGCATTACAGGTGGCGAGCCACTTATGTCGGGTTACACTTGGCAGTTGCTAGACTGGTTCAAGGCTAACAAAGGCAAGTCAGCAACACGCCTTGCTATTAACAGCAACTTAGGCAAGGATGTAGATGTTGATAGACTATTATCCAGTGTTGACCAACCTATAGACCTGTACACCAGTAACGAAAGTTGGGCTACACAGGCAGAGTATATACGTGATGGCTTAGAGTGGGACTTGTGGATTGATAATATGACTAAACTGATCTATGCAGACAAGATCCGTTCTCTACACGTTATGTGTACAATTAACGCATTATGTTTAGAAAGTTTAACAGAGTTTTTGGATTTACTAGTAGCGTGGAAAACTAAACACGGAAAAGAGGCTGTAAGTTTTACACTAAATATTTTACGCTTCCCAAGTTTTCAAAGCGCACTAGTGTTTCCAGACGAAATAAGAAACAAGCATAAACAAAAACTTCAGACCTGGTTAGACTATCACGTATCAAGACCTGTTGGGCAGTTTTTACATGAACACGAAATTAATCATACTAAACGTCTAATAGATTATTTAGATGTAGTTAAGACACCACACAGCGATACATTTGATATGCCCAGACTACATAATGACTTCAAGCAGTTTTACACACAATACGATCTACGTAGAGGAAAGAATTTAGTAGAGACTTTCCCTGAACTAGCAGAATGGTATAATGGACTCTAAAAAATTTTACAACAAAGGTTATGTATATAATGAACGTGCTCCGTACTTTATTGAACGTGAGCAGTTAACAGAAGAACAATGGCAACGATTAACAGAAAGTAAACATTTCTGTATGTTACCATGGATGCACATGCATGCATTTCCAGATGGTCGTGCCTATCCTTGTTGTCTAAGTGATTACTGGCATCCATTGGGTGACTTGCGCAAACACACAATGGAAGAAGTGTGGAATCAAGATCCATACAAGCAGATGCGCCGTAATATGCTAGAAGATAAACCCTGCAAAGAATGTACAAAGTGTTATGAACAGGAACAGCATGGTGCGTTTAGTATGCGCAACGATAGTAATAGAAACTATGGGCACCATATTGCAGAAGTAGAACAAACATTAGAAGATGGAACTAATCCAGATTTTAAAATACGTTATTGGGATGTAAGATTTAGTAATCTTTGCAACTTTAGATGTCGTACTTGTGGTCCTATCTTTAGTAGCAATTGGTATGACGACCATGTAAAGTTATATAATCGTGTACCCGATGTACTTAAACGTGATATGGCTCGTGTTGAATACACCGCTGGTGATGAGGATGCTATGCTTGAACAGATGGAACAGCACATTCCATACTTAGAGCAGGTATACTTTGCAGGTGGTGAACCACTTATAATGAAGGAACACTATTATCTATTAGAGAAACTGATAGAGCACGGCAAGACTGATGTGCGTATACAGTATAATACTAACTTCAGTGAAATGCGTTTTAAGAGCAAGCACGTATTTGACTATTGGAAGCACTTTACTAATGTAAGTGTAGGTGCTAGTTTAGATGCAATGGGTCCACAAGCAGAACTTATACGTAAAGGTGCAGACTGGGAACAGACTGTTGAGAATAGACAGCGTATGCTGACAGAAGTTCCGCACGTAGATTTTTATGTAAGCAGTACAGTCAGTGCAATGAACAGTTTACACGTATTAGACTTTCATCGTACATGGACAGACTTAGGACTTATACAAGCCAAGGATTGGAACATTAACATTTGCCAAAGTCCAGAATGGTATAGAATAGATTTATTACCAAAAGAATTTAAAGACACAGTTGTTATTCCTGCGTATGAAAAACATATTGAATGGCTAGCACCGCAAGACAGTTTGCAACGTGCCACAACAGGGTATAAGAGTTTAGTTAAATTAATGCAGGCAAATGATGCTAGTCATTTATTACCTCGTTTCAATGAAGAAATAGAAAAATTAGATCGTGTACGTAATGAAAACTTTTATGAAGTGTTTCCGGAACTGAAAGTAATGCAATCGTGAATGGTGTAGACAAGTTTAACGATAACGCTGGGACAATATTTAATTTTTTTACAGCAAAGACGTTTCAGTATATACAGAATATCTGTGATAGCTTTGAGCCAACGTACATTGATCAGGATATAGTAGAATATCCACTACAGAAAAAATACGGAGTTAAAGAATCTAAGCGAGAGTTTTTTGATTTAGGTGAAAGTGATCCTTTATACAATCCAATATACAGAGAAGCAGAAGCAGTAATACAGGAATTATTCAACGGTACAATTGGTCGTATAACACTATGGAGAGATCATCCTTATTATACCAATGGTGTACACTTTGACGATCCAAATTTAGTTAAGAATATTGTTATTGTGTACTTAATGGATGATGTGTTTTGTGGTACACAATTTCATGACAGATCCAATAACAGTTTTAAATACTGTGATGCAGAAATAAACAAAGGATTTTATCTATTAGAATCAGATAAAACATTCCACGGTACAAAATACTACGTACCAGAAAACTACATACGCAAGACATTATATTTTAATTTCACATTACCCGGAGAAGATGGATAATTTACCTAAAACAATTTGTATGCTACCTTGGATTAGTATAGAAACTAGTCCAATTGGTACCGCACGACCTTGTTGTTTAGCAGTTGACGAAATAACAGATGAGTCTGGTGAGAAATACGACCTAAACAAAGACAACTTACAGACAATATACAACAGCAAGTATATGCAGGACTTACGTGAACAGTTTCGTCGTGGCGATAAACCTGAAACTTGCAAACGTTGTTGGCAGGAAGAAGATGCTGGTCGTGCCAGTAAACGTATACACAGTAGAATACGATTAAAAGAATTTGTTGACCGTATTGACTACGCTAACAACACACCAGACCAACTTTGGTTTGTGGATTTAAAACTAGGCAACATCTGTAATCTAAAATGTCGTATCTGCGGATCCTGGTCCAGCAGTAAGTGGGCACAGGAAGAAATAGATTATGTGCCAGGATTAGAAAATAAAAAGTCACACCTAGCGTATAAGTTCTTACAGCAAGGACAATGGCCACGCAAGACACAGGCGTTTTGGGATAACCTACGTGAACTGCTACCCAACATCAAATATTTTGAGTTTACTGGTGGTGAGCCATTTATGATTAAAGAACACTTTGATCTATTACAGTATGCAGTGGATCAAGGTTGCGCAAAAGATATTGACATACACTACAACACAAATGGTACACAATGGCCCGATGCACATGAACTGTGGAGCCACTTTAAACGTGTAGACATTGCGTTTAGTATTGACAATGTGGGCAAGCGTTTTGAGTACGAACGCTACGGTGCTAAGTGGGCAGAAGTAGAAGCGAATGTAAGACGTTTTCATAAACTACGTGATCGCAATCGTAGAAAAGTTACTACACAGTGTTGTATGACTATCAACATTCAAAATGTTTACTACCTAGAAGAATTATGCAACTGGGTCGCATCACAAGCATTTGATGATCATTATTTCAATATGTTACATGATCCAAAACACGTTTGTATAGATAGACTAACGGATGAAGCCAAGCGTGTTGTTATAGAAAAATTAAGCAAAGGCGTATTCATCCCAAAACACAAAGCAGAGATAGTGCGTATTATTAAATTTATTGAAAACGGTGCTGGTAGCGACGGCGAAGAGTTTTGCTTCAAAATGCAACAGACAGATAGATACCGTAAGGAAAGTTTTTTAGACACACATCCTGACATAGCAAGAGCAATGGGTTATGAGAAGTAATATAGATCAAAAAGACTACGATACTTACAAAGGGAACAGTTGGCCTACATGGGAAGACTTCCTTGCAGGCAATCTGTCAGGGGACGAGTCTGTTGATAAAGAAATCGATGACTTTGTTAAACAGTTTGGCAAACAAGGCAAATATTTTCCTATTAAAACCGAGACGGCTTGTCAAAGTAAATGGACCTGGAGTACCATCTGGTTAAACCAGGCTCAGACGTCCAGTTGTCATAGAGTGCATTTATGGGACTTGCCTAAAGACTTTGATAGTTTTCATAACATACCCGAAAAATTAAGAGACCGTCGTGCAATGCTCAAAGGCAAGTGGCCCGGGTATGGCTGTGAATATTGTAGAGATATCGAACAGGCAGGTGGCTGGTCAGACAGACAGCACAACTTAGAAATACCAGGACTTACACCTCCTGAATTAGAAACAGATCCAACTGCTATAGTAGTCACTCCACGCATTGTAGAAATATTTGCTTACAATACCTGCAACCTTAGTTGTACATATTGTAACAGTACGCTCAGCAGTCAAATTGAACAAGAGAACAAACGGTTTGGTGAGTTTCGACGAGATGGTGTTACATTAAAAGACACTTTTGCAACAAAACGTGATGTAACAGAATATTACGAAAAGTTTTTAACCTGGTTAGATAAAAACATAACTGAGCTAAGACGTTTACATTTATTAGGTGGCGAAACATTTATACAACACGATTTGATTACTAGAGTATTAGAAATAATAGAACGTAATCCTAATCCAGAATTACAATTCTGTATCTTTAGTAATATGAATGCTCCTGAGAAATATTGGAATTTATACATTAATCGTATTAAAGATTTACAAAATCGTAGACATATAAAAACATTTGATCTAACTGCCAGTATTGACTGTTGGGGAGCAGAACAAGAATACGCACGGTATGGACTAAACCTAGAGTTGTTCGAAGAACGTTTACGCTGGGCAAGTGAGCAAGGAGATTGGTTACGTTTAAATTGTAATCAAACTGTTACCTGCTTAACAATGAAAACCATGCCAGGACTGATTGAACGAATTGCTAAGTACGGCAAGAAAAAACATATAGGGCATTACTTTCAATTTTACACAGGTACAGAGATGTACCAACACCCACAAACTTATGCTTACTCAATGTGGGAAGATACGTTCAAAGAAATATATAAAACAATGCCAAGAGATACAGTACACCAGCAAGAAGCAATACCACGTATGCAAGGATTAGAAGCGCAGTTAAAGTTAGTAAAAGAACATAACTATAGCGATATTAAAAAACTACATATATACTTAGACGAGCTTGATAGACGCCGCGGAACAGATTGGCGAAAACTTTTCCACTATTTAGATATTAAATGAAAAATGCACCTGACACACTATGTATGGCACCATGGACACATACATACCTAAGTCCACAAACAGAAAGACGTATGTGTTGTGCTTCACGTGAACCAGCACAGAACTTTGAGCAATACATAGATACCAAGTCTGGAACAGGCACATATATTCCTATTACACTAGAAGAACATTGGAACGGTGAACATATGAAGTCAGTACGCCGTCGTATGATGCGTGGGGAGACACTACCCGAGTGTGAAGTGTGTAATGACAAATTGTTAAATACAAGTGTTTACCGCTCGTATTTTAACAGTCTGTTTGGACATAAATATTTACAAGCAGTAGAAAATACTGACAAAGAAGGTTACACTACCATGGAGCCAGTTTCATGGGACTATCGATTTAGTAACCTATGCAATTTCAAATGCCGAATGTGCGGTGACATGCTGTCAAGTTCATGGGAAACAGAAGAACGACAACATGAAATGGTCGATTGGCACAATCCAAAAAATAATTGGATGCGTCCCGAGATCAAGAACCAAATTGAATTATTCCAAAGTACTCAAATAGAAAAAGAGTTTGCCCAGGCGGTTGAGGATCACCGTGTCGAAGAAGTTTACTGGGTAGGCGGAGAACCTCTCATGTATAAGGAACATTGGAAATACATGCAGAGGATAATAGAATTAGGAGACGGAGGAAAAGTATATGCACGTTACAACACTAATCTTAGTAGGACTAACTATCGCGGTTGCGATCTGTTCAGTGATATTTTACCTAGGCTTCGAGACTGGCAAATTTGCGCAAGCATTGACGGTACAGGAGCAATTGGAGAATATATCCGCACAGGTCTCAACTATGAAGAATGGCTTGAAAACTTTAAACGCGGAGTTAGCATCGCTGATGCAAGAAATAGACGACAAATGAGAATAGACTTCACGCTTACCCTTCCGGGTATGTTTGAAGTTGTACCAATATTCAAATTAGCAGATGACCTCAATGTAGATATCTTGGCTAAAGTTGTTTTCAGCTTTAGCCCGGATATTATTTTAAGCCCACTATCGTTACCAAGACCTATATTAGAAAAATGGATTGATGAATTAGTAACTACTGATTACACAAATAATCGTGGAGAGTCTAATAAATTATACTCTCCAATGACAGATGTACTTAATCAACTCAAAAATAGACCAACTTTCCAGGAACAGTACGGGGAAGAAGCATACAGACAAGGACTTGCAAAAGGCAAGGCTCGTGTGTTACAATTAGAAAGTATTAGAACACAATCAACTACAATGGATGAAATATTGTCCAAGAGACCAGACGTATATGAGTGGTGGAATCAAATCAGTTAAAGTTGTACTACGCAATCCTTTAGATCGAGCAGACCAACTAGACTACACAATAGAATTA
>Ga0208019_1001054_pt1 | contig 14891 bp, 14 predicted proteins | sample CB_VirMetaG_5_FD_184540 | JGI IMG/M metagenome (GOLD analysis project Ga0208019, IMG submission 184540) | Freshwater to marine saline gradient viral communities from Chesapeake Bay - CB_1508_1D Viral MetaG (SPAdes) (version 4) | ecosystem: Environmental > Aquatic > Marine > Coastal | place: USA...
GGAGCACCGGTTAGCTTACGACCGAATGTCTCGATAAAGCTTTCACCTGTCTCTTCCAGATCATCCATAGGTACAGGCTTGGTTACACTTACAACTTTGCTAGGATCAAACGAACCATCTTCTATCATACCACTCCGGAAAACCGAAAGGGCAAAGTTCTTTGGAGAGAAGTTACGATCAAATTGTTTGCGTTGGGCAAAGTCTCTATACAGACCAGCACGAGAAGCGGTATCATCCCCGATTGCAGATAGGATAGCCTTACCTTCGGGGTATTGACCTATTAAAGTTTCTAGAGCAGCAGCCTGTTCTTCCTGGCTTTGCCTCTTCTTCCTAAGTTCTCTTTTTGTTTCCCGGCTGAGAATATCAAACTGGTTACGTCTGCGCTCCATCTCAGCAGCATTACGTTCCTTTGCAGTCTCGATCTGATTGCTTAAACTGCTAGCAGCACCGATAATAAATCCAGGTGAAAAGAAACCCATTATTCCGGCCTCCCCATTAGACCGCTAGAAGGAGCAGATACCTCTTCTTCAACAGGCTCTTGATCCATTACTGAGTCGTTAGACTCTGATACGCCCTCTTCTTGAAGCATTTCAGGTTGTTCATCGTCCGATTCTTCACCAAGTTCTCTGGACAATGCTTCACGTTTGTTGTGTAGCATATCAAGTAGATTCTCATATGAATCGTCCTTCTTACGGGGAGCCAATGCTATATAGTCAACACCGGTCTTATCTAGCAGCTTACCTGCCACTTCAAATACCGGGCCAGCAATAAGGTGCATAACATCATTGGTATAGTAACCCTCTGCCCAACCGGCAAAGACAATCGGCCTGATCATAAGTTCTAGTGGTACACCTAGTTCCGCTGCTACAGCAATACGCTTGAATACGTTTGGATTAGAAATACGATCAACCAGAAACTCGTAAGCCTCAGCCGGTTCAACATACATAGGTGGTTGTTCGTCAGGCTGAGACCCTAGTTCATGGGTTAGGGATGCACCAGGGATAGGACCATTAAAACTTTGATCATTGGATTGCATAAGTTATCGCCTTATTAAGCTGTTTTATCTACGTCAAAGGAATTGATGATTGCTTCATGCTTAGCCATAAGAGTTTGTAGTAAACCTGCCTGTGCGGATACGTCTGGTAGGGGTTCCGTAGAAGTACGAGTATCAATAACATTAGGTACATTAGCACTAAATGGGGCTTGCTGACGACTGAACCTTGGAGTAGCAGGGGTTTGTTTTCGACCACCACCACCTAATACACTGGAAGCTAAGCTACCTGCTACAGAAGAGAAAATACTACCTAACAGTGACATTATTTAATCCTTACGGTTTTTTTGGAGAAGATGGGAAGGCTCTATCGAAGACTGTCTGGACCAAGCCACCAGCTACTTGACCAAACAATCCGCCCAGAGCTACATCTTCCGCCAAGTCCAGATCTCTATCGAAAGCAAAAGATGCAAGAGCTAGATTATACTGATACTGCTGTGCGTTTAAGGCATTAACCCGAGCAAAGTTAATCTCATCACGTTGTTGCTGTAAGATCTGATTCTGAGCATTCTGACTAATATTGAACAGGTTGCGTACATTAAATTCATTCTCAGCATTAGCGATTGCAGTGTTAGCGGTGTTAATCTGACGACGATATACGGCATTAGCCTGATCGATAACAATACTGTTCCTCATGTTAAACTGTTCCCGCTGGTTTGCCAGTTCAGAGTTAAACTGTGCTACAGCATTGGTCTGACCTGCATTAAACTGTTCAATAGCATTTTTCTGTGCAGCATTAAACTGTGCGGTCTGATTAAACAGGTTAGCAAAGAACTGATCATTCTGCTGTTCAGATGTAGCATTGAACTGGCGAGCACTATTAACCGCAGACTGATCATTAAATAGAGACTGGATCTGATTCTGTGTGTTGGTTACCCGAGCCTGTTGTTCATTGTTTAGGTTCTGTAGATCCATCTGCAATGTCATCTGAGCATTCAGGACTTCGGCTTGCTGACGGTTACTCAGATTTAGTTCCTGCATACGCCGATAAGTTTCAGCATCGGCAGCGGCAATAGGAGTGCTGGCCTCCATAGCAGCCTGAACAATAGCAGCACCGGCCATACTAGAGGCACCCATACCACGGGCGGCTAGTCTCTGTTCAGCGGTACGAATAGCACCGGCAGCAAAGGCAGGGATCTGACCGCCTTCAAACTGCTGCATAAGTTGAGCAAGCTGACCCTGAACAGTAGACTTTACATCCACCTCACCCCTAGCAGGTTCTACATAATCTGTCAAGCCCTGTTGTTTAGCAGCTTGGATCTGGGTCTTGGCTACTTGATCGGCAACCTGAGTAGCTTCATATGAAGTAGCCCCGGTCTTGGTAGGATCTACAGCCTGAGATACTTGTGCCTGAGCAGCCTGAACATTATATTTTGTAGGAGTAACCGTATACTTATCTGCATCCAGAAACTCATCTGGTTGTGCTTGATAACGCTCTAGGGATAGTTCTGTTCCTGGGGGAAGTTCGGGATTCTCAGCAAGTTCAGCCATCTTACCGAGAGGAGTTACTTTACCATAAGGATCTACATAGGACTGTTGAGAACCAACAGCTTGTTTAAATCTATCGTAACCGCCTTCACCGAATACACCTAGATAACCTGTATCACGAGCGATCTTACGTTCGTTTAGAGTGTCGAGGATTGTCTTTAGTTCTAGTACGGCAGGATCGTTAGGTGTGGTTGCATTCTTGGCAGCATCGATCTTTTCCTGTAGATTAAGATCTTTTGGGATACCTGTACCACCTATAAGGTCTTGACGGATCTGATTAGTCTCAGGATCGAGGAACGAAGTTATATCAGTCTCGTACTGACCTACAGTACCTCTAGTAGTTTCATATCCCTGGATCGACGCCACATCTTCTGCTGATCTGCGGAATGGATCAGGTGTCTGTTGCTGATACTGGCCCGGTAACTGTATCTGAGGGCTACTAGGGTATAGACCTTGATAATGTGCATATAGTGCTTCATCGCGGGTAGGCGCTCTACCATACTGCTGCATGAACAGGCTGTCAGTCCGGTATTGACTCTGACCTGTAAAACCTGGGCTTTGAGCAACATCAGGGCGGATTGCTAGATACGCTTCCGGGTCAAACTCGGCATAAGACAAAGTTCCTTCTCGCGGTGTATAAGCACCAGAGCTATAATAATCACTATAATTATAGTTGCCGATCTGAACCATGCCTTACTCTTTTCTTTTATACAGGATAATTCATTAAGCCGTATGAATACACTGGCTGGGTTACTTGGTCTCGTGGATCGATTGTCATTGGACCCAACGGACCCATAAGGGTTTGCTGACCTTGAGCCGGGGGAGTAAACTTCTGGGTTTGTGCATATTGAGTAGCAGCCTGAGTAGCCCCTCCAGGTTGAATACCTGCTGTAGCACCCATAGCGGCAACAGGAGCAGCCATACCACCCATAAGAGCACGCTGTTGTTCAACACCGGTATTAACTTGCTGACCTACATCGGAAACCTGCTGAGAAAGTTGTTCCCGACCTTCTACACCTGATGTCTGGATCTGGGCACGCTGACGTTGTGCTTCCCGACGATACTGTTCAGCGGCCCGCTCTAGTGCATCAATGTTCTGAGATACACCACCGACTGCACCAGTGATATCCTGAATACCGCCTGTTAGTTGCTGACCTAGTGCCTGTTGACCACCCATAAGACCAGCCTGACCTGCGAACAAGGTTGAGGGCTGACCCTCAGCAGGAGCACCTACGGCACCCATGATAGCACCTTGACCTTCGCCTAGTGCCAACTGACCGCCGATAAGGGCTTGCTGACCTGTACCTAGACCTGAGATACCTGTCTGAATATCTTGCTGACCTGTACCTAGACCTGAGATACCTGTCTGTAGGGTTTCTTGACCAGCCATAAGACCTTGCTGACCTGTACCTAGACCTGAGATACCTGTCTGTAGGGTTTCTTGACCAGCCATAAGACCTTGCTGACCAGCCATAAGACCTTGCTGACCTGTACCTAGACCTGAGATACCTGTCTGAATCGGTTCAAGATCAATAGGGGCCGGGGTAGCTGTAGGAGCAAACCCACCAGAACCATATATAAAGTCTAGTTGATTGGCAATTGCCTGTTGTTCCGGGGTTGCACCGGCAATATACTGTTGAAACCTCTGGGTGGGATCGGCAGAGAACTGACCACCATACCCCGTTGCTTGGCGAAGTGCTGCATGGTACTGTGGTAGACCAGCCTGTACTTCTGCTTGTGAATAATACAATTGCCCGTTTACTGCTGTAGGCATGATCTCACCTCTTTTCTAGTATCTTGTCAAGTTTATCTTCCAGCCGGTTAAGACTTTCCATAACACGGCGCATATCTTCCCTTAGTTCTGCACGAGTTGCGTATTCTTCTCGGGTGTCTTGAAGTTTTTCCTCAAGACGCTTAATCTCTGAGAATAAAGACTTGAATATCCAAGCGGCAGGTGCCACTATAAGTGTTAGGATTATATTCCATATAACGGTTGGTGATAAATCCATGCCCGAGAATCCTGAACAAAAGAGTTTATATTATTATTTGGGTTGTTCTGATACAGGCCAACCAGAAGTAATGTCGATAGCCTTTAGTTCTGTAGCATTTGCGGCTGCATTAATTGCTACCTGAAGATCATATTCTCGTGACCAACATGCCGCGATATAATCATCAACCGCTATGAAGATTGCCGTTGCCTGAGTTGCATCAGCCTCAATCATATCACCTGCCCTGGTTACGGCTTTCTGTGTACCGCCTACACGATCAAGGCGATCTTTAAGTGCTTTAAGTTCTTGATGACCATCGTTTGTCGTGGCAAATAGATGACCTGATACGGTGACACCAGAATTACGGCGGACGGAAAACTCTCTAGAAAGTTCTGCTAATTTGTTTTGCTTCTTTATGTCAAACGCTTCCGCAATTTCTTCGGGTGTCAGCGTGCGCTTTGCCTGTTGAACGCGCCATTTCCCGTCGACCAACCGACCGGCTGCGCGATGCTCATTCGCTACCGGCAACAGGATCTCATCATCACCAAGTGTGGGCGGGATCACTTCCTCGACCGCCTCGCCCTTTCCGGCAACATCATCAGGGCAATTCGGCAGGAAGCACGACGAATAATCGAGTCGTTGCGCTTCAGTAAAAGCCGGGCCAAGGTAACTGAATTGGGGTAGGCTTTTTACAAAGACCTGACCATCGACAAAGAATTGAATGATCGTCATTTGTTTTCTCCTACAAATACTCTAACAGGCAAAACGCGTCGATCGCTATATTCGCCGGTTAAAACGTTCCGTTGGACGATCATGACCTCACCTCACCAGAAGCCGAGCGAGCCGATTAGGCACGCGAAGTGTTGATTTTGTTGGATCGTATGGAGTGTAGCCGATGCTCACGACGAGACGGCTGATCGCCCCGTCCCAATCGTCTCCGGCATACCCCTCGCCGACGATCAGGTTGCCGGTGGAAGACCCGAGCGACGTCGCGTCACTGGCCGTCGCGTAGCGCGTGCCCCCAATAAAAAGCCCCCAATTACCCGCCGCGTTCCGGCACACAGCAACATGCGTCCATGTCGACTGTGCTGGCACATTCCCATTGCCTGAATGGAGGACGTTCGAATTCCCGTCGAGCAGCGCAATCGATTGAAACGTTTGGTCGTAGCAGAACCGCCAACCCGTCGTTCCGTTTGGCCCCCACGAAACAATGTTTCGCGTCGTCGTCGGGGATGCCAGCGCCAAGTCGCTATAGACGAACGCCTCGATGCACGCGGCTGTATTCGCCGGTACCGCGCCGGCGAAGTTTGAATATGTCGCGTTATCATTGGTCCCGTCGAGTTGCAGCGCATTGGTCGCGAATGAGGGCGCCCTTGATGAGTCGATCACGGCGTTGCCGCCAAGGGCAAACAGGGTGCCGGCGGCGTCGAAATTGGCGATCAACGCCACGGCCTCGTCAACCGCGACACCATCGACACCGCCCACGATAATCGGTCCTAGGGTCATGGCGCATCAAACTCCATTGCATAGAGGGTACCGCTTGGTGAGTAAAACACTGACACCTTGGTCAACGCCGCCGCCGCCAACCCGGACCAAGACGGCTCGTCGCCGATCCAAGTTGCCTCGGTGTTCGATCCGTCCCGGATCGTGACGACGCGCCCGCCCGTGCCGTCCTGGGTGATCCAGAGGACATGCGAGTAGACCATCCCCGAGTTGGGTGTCTCAAAATCGAGGTTCACCGCCGCCGAGACGGTCATCTGGATATCGCGCTCAGTCGTCTCGTCGTAGCTCTGATCCGTCGAGACGGTGCCAGCCGCCAGAAACTTGGCCTCTCCCCCCTCGTTGAAAGTGGCCGTGTCGACCGTCAGCGTATTGCCGTTCATGTCGAGAGTGCCACCGGCAGTTAAAGCCTCTGCATCAGATAGCGCCCAACCAGAGTTTTGAATAGTTTTACCGGTAGTTCCGTCCCATCTAACAAGCGTATTGTCAGTAGAAGAGGATGGACCGTTTACATCACCAGCACCTAGATTGCTCCTTGCCGTGGCAGCGTCACTTGCACCTGTTCCACCATCGGCTACGGCTAGATCTGTAATACCTGTAATATCACCACCGTCAATATCTACAGTAGTGAAGTTACCTGTGGAAGCGGTAATAGAAGTAACACCAGTAATATTACCGCTATCATCAATAACAACACCGCTATTCTGAACCAGACTCCCACTTGTCCCATCCCAGCGAACAATAGCATTATCGGTTGAACTGGCGGGACCGGTTACATCACCTGGATCACCCTTATCACCGGCTAGGTTGATATCAAGGAATACACTGTCACTGTTAGAAAACGGGCTGGCTGTGCTTGAAGATGTATTAATAATAGTGAGTTTAGTATAACCGGAAGCGTTAGTTACACCTGTAACCTTAAACTGTAGGAAAGATTCCGGGCTAAACTCTTTACGTAGGGTGATCGTACCTAGAACAGATGAAGGATTGTTACCACCTGATAGCAACTGAATGAAAGCAGATACATCGGCTGCATTAGCTTCTTCATCATCAATATAGATTTCCGTAGCGGTATTCTGGGTGGCATTGTTTAGCCTGAGTACACCGCTACCAGGATCAGAGTCGGTTGTGGTTGTGCTAAAGGTGTAAGGAAGTGCATTACCGATATCAGACAGGTTACTGATACCAGAGATAGTCCCGCCTGTGATTGCTACGTTATTAGCATTCTGAGTAGCAATCGTACCTAGACCGAGTGTAGTCCGTTGAGCAGAAGCATCAGCATCATCTAGCAATGCCCGACCGGCTGAGGTAAGACTAGTGGTTGCATAAGTATCAGATGCCGTGGTATATAGCATCTGGTTAGCAGAAGTGGTCAGACCAGAGATAGATTGTAGACCGGCATCATAGGCTTGAACATTAGTCCCGATTGCTAGACCAAGATTAGTCCGGGCGGCAGAAGCAGTAGAAGCACCTGTACCGCCATCAGCAATCGCTAGATCAGTGATGCCCGTGATAGATCCGCCTGAGATAGTAACAGTGGTAAAGGTTCCACCGTTAGAAACTGTAGCACCTGTAAAATCAATAGTGCTACCGGTAGATACGGTTAGGTTAGTAAATGTACCAGCGGCAGGAGTGGTCGCACCGATAACTGTATTATCAATTGTACCAGCATTAATATCAGCGGTATCAGCTACCAGAGAATCAATATTAGCAGTACCGTCGATATATAGATCCTTGAACTCGAATGAGGATGAACCTAGATCAATGTCATTGTCAGTAAATGGTAGGATAGCCCCGTCTTGGATACTGATCTGACCTACAGGGGCAGCACTGAACTCGACATAGAAGTTGATCTGGTTAGCACTGGTATCTACAAAGATAAGATTGTTCTGGTCTAGGTCAGCGATACGATCAATAGGTGGACCTTCGGCAGCAGTACCATCATGCTTATGACCGGTAGAGTTATTAAAGGCTGAGAGGATCTGGTTAAACTCAGCGTTAAGCGGTGGTGCAGATACGATCTCACCGTTTAGAATTTGAGCCAGAGATTGCCGTGTATAACCTGCCATTATCTATATCCTGCTTCTTGGAAAGTAAGGCCCCAGCCTTGAATACTGTATGGTGCTTCCGTACCGATTGATGTAATAACAAAGCTGACAGATCTGCCGGAGCCTTGGATATTCTTTTCTAGAACGGGACTACTAGAACCGCCGAAAGTAAAGGTTGACCCATAGGTTCCTCCGGTAGAGAAATAACGAAGGAGTGCACCTTGAGTGGAAAGACCGTAAGAGTTAGGGTTATATTTGTTAGGATCATCCCAATCATAATATACAGCCATATTAAAACTAGAGGTACCTTCTGGTCGGGTATAGAGAGATACTTTATGAAATATCTTACGACGCTCTGTACTATCAAAGTAAAAGAACGGAGTAGCATAAACAGCGATTACATCAGCACCGTTAAACGAGTTACCAGATTCTTGCTTGAATACATACCCGTCAAGATCACCGTGAACCGTGGTCTCAATACTGTTGATGGTGTCCGAGTAAGCCACGAAAGATCGGATACCTAGTAGCTCCCCAAACTCCCAACCGACACTGTTATTAGCAAACCGTAGACCGCCAATAATACCGAAAGCATCGGTGACAGAACCAGTCTCGCTAGGGAAGAAATAACGGAACTGAGATTTATTCTTGATAACTACAGAACTCATAAGGTCCAGATCATAGTTCTCAGGCAGGGCTTGCAAGATCTGCTGGATAGGTTTAGATACGGTCTGTAGTTCAATATCCCCGATACGGGCTGTACCCTGAATAGGTCTGATACCATCTGATGCCAGGAACAGGATATCACCACCGATCTCAATGATACTATCAGAAGCGATACAACCGATATTACTTGTCACCTCAGAGAGAACAAAGTCTGACGAGTTATTACCCTGTAGTCGTTTGATCTGTCGCTCACCGAAAATATATAAAGCATCACGGAACTTAGCGATACCGGTAACAGGGAAGCCTACGTTAATTTCACCTGCACCACCAGCCGGATCGTATCTTAGGTCAAAGTTGGGGTTACTGAACGTAATCCGGTTAAAGTTATTCTCGGCACCGGCAAAGAATAAGTGGTTTCGGAAATCTGTGACAAATTTGGCACCTTCGATATTAGCGATATCTACATGAGTGTAGAACCAGTTTACCGCTGTGCCACCTTCATTGTTTTGAGTTGATGTAGCTGTAGCTGAGATAACAAAAGTATAAGAGTCAGCATCAACTACGGTAGCAATAGTATATTCATTACCGTTAATGTCTTCCGTACCGATATTGACATTGACATTGCTGAACTTGACAATATCCCCGACGTGCATACCATGAGCAACATGGTCAACGGTTACGATACTGGTTCCGTTGCTGATTGAGAAAGGGTTAGATAACTGATCTTCGGTATCGGTTAGACCAGAACCTTGACGATCATAAAGTTCAATAGGAGTTGTTGAGTTATGTCTTAAGGGCCGGTTAACCCCATCTACGACGATTACAACTTCTGACCCTGTAAAACTATGTTCGTTAGTTCTGATTTTAGTTACACCTACAGCACTACGAGTATTAGTATCTGAGGTGTTGTTTACCGCTGACCAGCCAACACCATCTGTATGATCGTAGATGGTATAGTATCGACTTACAGTATAAAAGATTGTAGCTGCTGTACTGGTTACTGTGCTGTCAGCAGCCTCATCAGCAACGAAGGTAAAACTACCTGTAGTCGGAGTAGATGCAACTACAAACTCATTATTGTTTAGATCTAATCCACCAAGGTTAGTATCAATATTACTAAAGGTGACCCATTCACCAACAGATAAACCATGTGCAGCAGAAGTAACAGTTACAATTGAACTACCTGAAGTGAGAGATACAGCACCTACAGATAGAGTGGCAGAAGTAGAATCAATTGAGTTACGTCTTGCTGCATAGACCTTGTCGTTGTGAATCCAGACACCCAAGACTTTACCAGCGCCGGGGACTTGTGGATTGTCAGCATCATAATACTCATAACCGTTGATCCGGCGATATCCTCCAAACTGAGATACCTCAAAGTTTGTCATACGGATTGCCGCACCGGGTTCAGTACCAGCGAGGGTTAGAGCATCCTCGTTAGTATATAGACCACCCCTAGCAATGATTGTTACATCGCGGAGATTGTCAACCATTACTTACTGCCTGCCGGAACGTTAATTAGTCTATTAACCCTAGTATCCCGAAGATCAGTAAAGTTGTTTGTTAGCAGTTTACGCATATTTTCAATGCCGCGAATAAATCGTTGCTGGGCTAGAGTAGCCTGTTGAGAATTATCACGGAACATATAGCAGTGATACATAGCCCCATCGATAACCACGTTCTTAAACTGGTCTGGGACAGCCATTGTATCAGTAGCGTTACTCAAAGCAGTCTGATACTGGTAATAGTCATACTCGATACTATATGCTTTATCAGGAATAGGAGTTAGACCGATACGATTGTCAAGAGTTTTGTACACGTAATTAGGGGTATCATAGTCAGCAGTACCCGCATTACCATCCCGAATATAGAACCGTTGAAGATAGGTATCATAGTTAATTTGTCTTAACCTTACCGCCTGGATATTTTCTGCTTCATCCTTGGTGATACGAAATGAATCCCAGTCAACAACCTTCATATTACTTTCAGACGAATATACAGACGTACCAGCAACCAAGGTTAGTGTGCCGGTCTGATGGTTAAACGGGAACCCGAACTGCTCCTGACCGATTTCATCAAGTGCAATATTGACTGCATCCTTAACCGAGGCATGAAAACCAATAGCGGTTGGAAATTCGTCCGAAGTAAGCTGGACTTCATTCAACCGCTTTAGTGTATCATTAACTAAGGTAAGGAAAGTTGTTGCCATTTAAGCAGCCTTTAACCATCTAACAGGAAAGTCATCATGTAAAATATACTCGGTTTTGTTTATATTATTTTGAATAAAACATGTTAGGAATGTATCGCCGCAGACATTAAAGTTGATACCTTTTTGATTACTAAGTATCTGGATAATCTTCATGGCTTCCTCAGCCATACCAATATACTCAGTGGTTGTATGGTAAAGTTTATTTGTTATAGGGCATGATACGGTTACTTCTTCACAAGATCCATCATGCTTATTTTCACGGTTTACTCGATAGTTACCAGAGGCTTTATCATAACCGCAGTCAAATCCGAATAGATTGATATTCTTATAACCAAGCCATACGGAAAGTAGGATAGCATGAACAGTGGAGTTAGATCCTGCAGACATACACTTATCAGAGGGTCGCCACGTTTTAGAAGTGACAGTATCGATCATGTATGTCTTGTAGTTCTTTAGTGCATCGAATAGACTAGGATCACACTGAGAAGAAATAATGTAATTGGTTTTTTTATTTAGTTGGGCTTTATCACCAGACTCTCGTGGATCGATAGAGACAGAGTATCTAGGATCACACCCGATAGAGGTAAGATAATCTACAGTTTTGGAAGCAAAGATATCGTTATTAGATGTACGAAGAAACTCTTCAAACTTCTTGATACTAGGTCCAGCAGCACATATATTAATTTCTTGGCTACGTTTATGTGGACTGTTCTTTAGTTTAGAAATAGATGGAAGGTTTCTATTCTTGTTATTCTCATAGTTAGACTTGAGTATATCTTCTGAGACTGAACAGTTTAATTGTATCATAGTATTCCAAATAGGTCAAGGGGAGACCCCGAAGGATCTCCCCAAGTTTGTTAGGCTAGATCACGAGCAACTTCAGCCGGACCTGGAATTTCAGCCAGATCAGACATGTAAGCAACTACGCGAACAGTGCCGGTATCAGGTGCAACAGAACCAGAAACCGCAAGGGTCATGTCGATAGTATCAGCAGCAGTGATAATTACCGAGTTAGCACCGAAAGGAAGTAGACCGTTAGTACCGGCTGCAACCCAACCAGTAGTGGTTAGATCGCCACCGTCGATGAAGTCATCACCACCGGCAACATCAAGATCGAATGTTGCACCGGTTGAGAGAACAGAATCTACAACATAGGCAACCGCACCATGTAGGAGGGTATTAGCTGGAACAGGGATAACTTCTAGGACATCGGCATTAGCAAGGGAAGAACCCTTGAGAGTTACCGCGTCAGCCATAGAAACTACCTTCTCTACGGTGTAAGGAACATTAGCACCGGTACGAGACATGTGGTTGGTATTAGAACCAGTAGTTAGATCGTAAGCCATGATTCATACCTCCCTTATTCGTACACGTTGTAAACGGCGCGAGTGATAGCTTCTGGACGGAGAAGCTTACGGCCATAGAGATGTAGACCACGAACGACATCGCTAAAGCTGTCATTGTCACGATAGGTTTCAACCTTTTCGATCTGAGAAGCAGTAGCAACAGCGGAGTCGTGACCGGCGATGATAACACCGTAGTTACTGGAAGAACCACCAGTAGCAACAGTGCCCGGACCAGTACCGATGATTGGCAGGTTGTTGGACATGTAGATGCGGAAACCGCGAACCATACCATCGATGATACGACCGTTACGGAGGATATCACCGGCATCCTGACGACCGGCAAAGTCATTGCTTAGAAGCTTTGAGTTTTCGTCATTAAGCTGCTCGGCAAAGACCGGATCGACAACTAGCCAACGACCGTCACGATCAACGTTCTGCTGGTCTAGCTTACGAGCCATACGGTTAATAACCGCTAGAGGAGAGATTGCACTGGTGTTCTGACCAACTGGAATAGAGTTACCAGCAGAACCACCGAATGAACCGAGGTCGAGCTTCATGGAAGCAAGAAGACCATCAGCATCGGCGGACACTGGATCAGTACCAGACTTGTCAGCGGCAACACGAGCGGCACTAGCATTGGCGTGTAGAGCGGCCTGCTTGTAACCGGACATGTAACCGAAGATCTCCTGGTCAAACTGATCACGAAGGCGATAACCAGCACGATCAGTAGCAAGAGATTCAAAGTTCACATGAGAGTGAGCCGCCTCGATGTCGTCGATCTTGAACGCGAAGTAGTTTGCCTGATCGATAACAAGAGTGAAATCTTCGTCATCTAGATCCTGTGGGACAACCTGTGTACCACGAGAATAAGCCTGAACAGAGACTTCTGGCTCTTTAATAATACGGACGGAATCACCAAAGTTAGAGATTTCGCCCATGTAGTCGTTGTTAGTAATGTCCTCAACTACTGAGGTTTTACGAAAGGCAGTTTGTACCTTCTTAGAATAGATAACTGGACTAAAGTTACCATTAGGAAGGTTACCGTATCCTGCCGCACTCCTAAATGCCATGAGTTTTCTCCTTTCAAAAAGTGCGGAAAAGAGCTAACGACTGTCATTCAAGGCTGACAAAGGATAGGGTGGGTAATTAAACCGGCCTAGTTTATCAGGTAGTTGAAAGCGAAGGTTAGCCGCTGTCGTATTGTAAGCGGTAGTCCCAACCAAGGGGGCGCTTTTGTAGTATTCGTATTATTATACTTTAGTCTAAAAATGGTGTCAAGTAAAAAATTACCTAGCACCACCAGAAATATCGTACTCAAAGTTACCGGAACGAATAGCGTTCTCGATATCTTTTTCATACTTCTCATATTCCTGGGCGGTCAGCCGCTTAACACGAGACTCTGACCAAACAATTTTGCCATCACTGATATCTTCTCGACGGCTTCGGGCTGGTACTGACCGGGCTGCGTCAGTGTCCTTAGTGCGCTTCTTACGGCCATTCTCTGTTTTATACAGGTCAATAGCCTTAGCGGCACCTAAGAAATCTGTATCGTTATCATACAGTGCGCTCTGAATCCACTTAGGTTGATGAGCAACCCACTCATGGAAAGCCTTGTCCTGGCGTAGTTCATCAAAGTCTGGATGAAGTCGGGCCAGTTCTTTCTCAGCTTTCTCTCGTGCGATCTTGGTCTCTAGTTCCTCGACTCGCCTTAGTCGCTGGTCGACCTCGCCACGAGCTTCCATAGCTTTCTTGGTAGCAATAGTCTCAACGATCTTAGCAACGTCTGGATACTTCTTTGCCCAAGCGTCTAGTTCTTCATCCGATTTCGGAAGTTTAACTTGCTTCTTAGTAAGAGCTTTAACCTGCTCTTGAAGTTGCAGAAGCTGACGGTTACTTTCTTCTTGAGTCCGTTGCATGTGGCGACGAAGGTCTCCATAACGCTTTTTAAACGTAGCTTCTTCAGGATCAAGGTTAGCATCTTCATCTTCCTCAGCGCGTTGTTCTGGTGATTTATTTCGTTCAGCTTCTAGTTCAGCAAGCTCCCGTTCATCTTCTTCAATACGGTTACTGCGATATTTCATAGGTGTATAATTATTCTGTTCTACTTCGGCAGTCACAGACATGTTAGTCTCCGTTTGGGGGCCTCTAGTAGCCTCTCACCTTGAGAGGGGTATAGGGTAGCCCACAGTCTTGACCCTTATACTTCTTTGTTAGGGTCACTCATAAGCCCGTATATAGTCCGTAGAAAACTGGGTGGAAAAATAGATAATGCATCATCATAGAAATCTAAAGAGGCTGACTCAACAGGTTTATCGGAAGTCATCCGACGTGATGTTGGTACATAGCCGATACCATCAACATAGGTGTAGCCTTCATAAAGATCTGTTGGTTTTTCTTCTTCGACTACTTCTGGTTCTGGTTCGCGTTCTGCTGGAGGCTCACCTGGACCGCCTTCGGGATCACCCACTTCGCCGCCTCCTGAGTAGCCTACAGCCATGATACCATTACGGGTTACATAACCGCCACGACGTATACCGGCTGCCTCGTCCTCGTTCTCTCCAGTACCACCGAATGCGTCTACTCCTACGGCGCTTTCGT
>Ga0208019_1001055_pt1 | contig 14884 bp, 24 predicted proteins | sample CB_VirMetaG_5_FD_184540 | JGI IMG/M metagenome (GOLD analysis project Ga0208019, IMG submission 184540) | Freshwater to marine saline gradient viral communities from Chesapeake Bay - CB_1508_1D Viral MetaG (SPAdes) (version 4) | ecosystem: Environmental > Aquatic > Marine > Coastal | place: USA...
CGGGTTGTCGATTGTCAACATGCTCGACGGGTCGGCCATTTTTTGCATTTTCTCCTCGTCGTCGAGGCCGATCCCGACGAGTTGTTTGAAACTTTGCAAGTGTTGAATATGGTTCAAGTCGGTTTTTTGCACGCCCGTCGTCATGGTGGCTTGGCGAAGTTGTTCGCTTTCGCCCTCGTGAAAAACTTGGCCGTCGGAAGGGTACGCGTTGTGAATGCAAACCCACGGGATCACGCCAAACGGGTTGAGGTTGTCGGGGTTTTCCGGGTCGCGGATCAAGTGAAAATCTTTGTCGTAAACCGCGTAGTTTTCGGCCGTCCACACGACGAAGTGATCGCCTTTCTGATACATAAGAAACGACAAACCAAGCGGGTCGAGCGGGGCCGGCATTGCCCACGCCGACTCGGGCGTCAAAATGTCGACCGTTAGCAACTGGCGGCTTTCGTCAAACAAAGGCCTAACGAACGTTTCTTGACAAACGAAGGTCTTTTTGTCGGCCCCGTCAAACGCCATGTCGAGATCCGCGAATACCTCGAAAGGCTCGGGGTTGCCGTCAACGGTTCGGGTCGTTTTGCGCGAGTAAACACACGCGATTTGATCGGCGGCTTGTTTGAGTACGTTGATCGACGTGTCGGCGCGGAGGGCGAGCTTTTCGTAGGTTTGCGGCAAAAACAACGCCCGCAACTCGTCGTCAAGGGCGTGTTTCCAGTCGCCCGCGTAAATGTCGAGCAACCCGGCGACGTATTCGCGGCGCTCGGCCTCGCTTTGCTTTTTGACAAGGCTTTGAAGGTTTTCGCTTGTGAGTTTCATCTTGATCGTTTCCTTCGTCGCCGCGCGCGGCCGTTTTGTTTGCGTTTTGCTTTCTTTTGTTTGTCTTCCCGGTTGAATTGCGAGACTTTGCGGATCGCCCAATTCACGCCAGCCGTGCCGCCCCACGTTGCCCACGCTACGCGGCCCCGGTCGCGCCAAGGTTCGCCCTGATAACGCTCGGCGACGGCGGCGTTTTTCCGGTGGCGTTGAAACGCGGCCATTCGGCGGATCGTGGCTTCGGTCAACGCCCGGCCGCTTGCGATTTGATTTGCCCGCGTCCAACCCACGCGCGTCGCGCCTTTGACGACCTTTCGGCCGTACTTATCCCGCCAGCGGAGCGCTTTCTTTGCTTCTTTGATCGCGCCGGCTGGCGGCTTTGCTTTGCGCATTTTGAAGGGCCTCCGTTATCCATGCAAGCGCCTCGCCGCTTTTCACTTGATCCCCGGTTGCATAGTAGACGATCCAACCGCACAGTTGCAACGCGGCCATTTTCCAACAGTCGCCCGCGTAACCCTTGCCCCGGGTATGTCGACCGCCGCCCCACGTCCCGCCTTGAACTTCCAAAACGATCGCCTCGTCAATCCATGCAAAGTCGACTTTGTGCCGGGTCATGAGTTCGCGCGGGTGGTCGGGTTTTTGCCGTTGTATCGGGATCAAGCGAAGTTGCCGCGCCGGGAGCGGCAAACCGGCGGCCTTGCACTGTGCATAAAACAAATCTTCGAGGTTGCTTTTGCTCATCACGCGCCCCCAAAAAGGGGAAGTTGCACGCGCCGCATTCGTTCGCTTGCAAGCTCGAAGTAGTCGGGATCCCGCTCGATTCCGACAAAGCCGAAGCCCTCGGCAAGACAAGCCCGGCCGGTTGTCCCGCTTCCCATGAAAGGATCGAGAACAACGCCGCCGGGTTGCGTTACAAGCCGGCAAAGGTATTGCATAAGGGCCACCGGCTTGACGGTCGGGTGATTGTTTCGGCTTGGGATCCTCGTGCCGGCGTACGCGTTGATTCCAGCGCTTCCCTGCTTGCGGTTTGTCTTGTCGGCGGCGCTAGTCTCCGCCCTCGAAAGGCCGGCGTCGCGGTCGGCCTTGTCGGCTTTCGGGCAGTAGAAAAACCGTGCGGAATCGTCGGGAAAGTGATCGTTGACCTCGTCGGAGCCGTCGTGGATCAAGTTTGCGGGCCAACGGCCTTTGTCGCTACCGGTGAAGTAGACTTCACCGGCGACTCTACCGTTTCCGCTAAAATGAGATGGGGCAACGTGCCGCGCAAACGTTGCCCCGTCGGGCGCTTCAATCCTGCAACCGTCAACGTTGATCGCGCCTGTTCCCCACGTCAACACGTTGTCGGCTACTGTGCCCGCAAAAGGCTTTCGTGCAACCGTGATCGGTTCGAGGGCGGGCTTGAGGGCCGTGCCCCATCCTTCCCATTGTTTCGCGGCTTCGGTTGCGGGCGCGGTTATGTCGAAACTCCCCATTGTACCTTCTACTTGCCAAATCGCAGTTTTGCCGCTTCGACCTTTTTTCAAAACCTCCCGATCGGCCCCGGCGGCTTTGTCGATCGCCTTGCTTATGTCGTGCGACTTCGGAAACCCGGATCCGTAAACCCACGCTATCAAGTCGCGAATCTCGAAGCCAGCGTCCTCGATGTTGACGGCCATTCGATGTTGTGTTCGTGTCCCGGCAAACGCTAGCAGGTATCCGCCCGGCTTGAGTACCCGCAAACACTCGCGCCAAACCTCGACGCCCGGGACGCTATAGTCCCATTTCTTGCCCATGAATGCGAGTCCGTAGGGCGGATCGGTCACGACGGCGTCAACGCTGTTTTCGGCGAGGCCGCGCAAAACCTCGACGCAATCACCGCGCAAAAGTCGGGGTTCAATCATAGTTAAACCCCAAAACGCTCGCCAGTGATTCGGCATAAATCAAGGTCATGTCGAAGCCGTGGATCTGGCTTTCGGCCGGGTAGTTTCGGCAAGGGTAATACTCGCCCCAATTGATGCAAGCTGCGACCCGGTGCGTTCGCTGGCGAAGGCTCAACTCGTCGTTTTTGATCCATTCGAGCAACCGGAAACACTCCGACCGGCGCGGCATTTCCTCGACGATGTACCACGCGATGAACTGCGAGGCGTATTCGGGATCAATAATTCGATCCGGGTTGTCGACGAAGTCAACGCCGATCTTGTTGGAAAAGTTCGTGTAGTTTGCCCGCCCGGTCGCTTGAATCACGCCCCGGCCTTTGTATTTCGCGCCGTCGCCGGGTTGCGTGTTGCCGAGCTTTTTTCCTGTGCTAGTTTGCGGGCCGTAAAGCTCATCACAACGCGCATCACTCTTTTGTTCGACGTCGTACCAAGCCGCGCCGGTTTCTTGCATGGATCGGCCCCAAAGGGCGCACAAACCGAGGCCGGGCTTGATCCGCATTTGCCGGGCGGCCTTGTTGATGCAACGCACGAACCACGGCATTTTTGACGCCGTCGACTCGTCGGATCCCCATCCTTGGTAGGGTTGGCCCTCGCGGGCGTAGTAGCGGCGCGCGGCCTCGTTGGCGGCGGCGTTTCCTTGTTCGAGGGTAATCATAGAACCTTCACTCCGTTGTTGTTTAGACCGATCACGGCGTAGCGCAACGCGTCGCGCGCGTGATCGTAAACCCCGCATTTTTCGGGGATGTTGGCTTGTACGCCGGCCTTTTTTTCCGGGTACTTTGACGCTTGCAACGACCGAACGATCCCGCGTTCGTGGTTGCATTTTGGATCGATGTACAAGCTCGGCGGGCCGTCGTGAGGGTTGAGCTTGATTCTGATTTGATCGATCCCGTAAGGGATCCAACGCTTGCGCGGATCGTACGTCGCCAGCACCCGCCAGCCGTCGCCCTTCAAAAGAGAAACGTCTGAATAACCCTCGACGATCGAAGCGGCGGCCCCGGCGGGATCGACGTACGCGAGGCCTTTGCGCCACGAATTGCGCTTGAACTTGCGCCCGATAAGCTCGACAAGGCCCCGCGTCGGCGTGTTGCTCGGTTGGTCTTCGTCGATGATGTGCATACATTGGCGGCTTTTGTGCGCCGCGCAAAACGGCAAAAGTTGGAAATACAAAACCGACGGCGACCTATAACCGAAGTCGACGGCAAGGTTGACCGGGAGCTTTGGATCAACGGTCAACGGTTGGACGTGTACCCGGGCGGAAAAGTCGTCGAATACTCCGCCGGCTAGGTGTACGAATTGACCTCCGACGTACATCTCAAACAACGAGGCCGAATAGCTGCGCCGCATTTGATCGATGTAGTCGGTCGGGTTGTGGTAATTGTCGGCCGTTTTCGCGTTGATTATGCCGCGATCCTCGGGCTTTGAATCACTCCCAAACTCGTCAAACAACCAATTCATCTCGGGCGTCGTCGTCAAAAACCCTTGATGACGCCTTGCGCCCGGCTGGCGAAGTCGCGCCAAAAGCGTTGTGTACGCGGTTCGTTTTATGTACCGGGCCTCGTCAACCCAAAACCACGCGAGGTTCGACCCGTCGAGGGTTTCAGGCCGGTCGGCGCTGGCGTACCAAACGCGCGCGCCGTTGTGGAGAACAAACACGCGGTCGCCGCGCCTATGCTCCCGGATCGCCTGTTTGGGTAGGGTTTCGAGGAAGGAAGGCAACGAAAGCCGCGTCAACATGTTGTAAGTCGGAGAAACAATCATACCGTCGCAACCGGGCTGATTGAGGGCGTGATTTGCGGCCTCCGCCCCGCCCGCGCGCGTTTTGCCCGACCCGACCCCGCCTAGCATGCACTTGACGCGATCTCGGCAAAGGTGAAACGCCGCTTGCGCCGCCAGCGGTTTGTAGTCGATCGTGATCTCACTCATCCTCGAAGCCCGGGATCTCGTGTTTGATAACGATCGTTCTCGATTCCTCGCTTGTTTCGGCCTGTTTTGGCGCGTGGCGGCCGAAGTCGTCGTGCGCCTTGCGTTCGAGCAACCAAGCCGCCGCTTGCCACGTTTGCGGCTGGCTGGCGGCAAGCTCGATACAGTCAAGCGCCGTCAAGAGAAACTGCGCTTCCTGATTTTTGACGCGCCGCAAAAGTCGAAACATAGGCTCGTGCCTTTCCTCGACGGGTTCGCCGGCCTCGAGGGCGTGTTGATACGCCCGGCCGACTTGCAACCAGCGTTCAAGGGATCGCTTCGAGATCCCTGCCAGCGACGCGGCGACGGCTTGCGACGCGCCTTTTTTGAAGGCGGCAACGATCACGTCGGCGACCTCGTCGGTCAACTTTAGTTGCGCGCTCATCGTCGTTTGCCTTTCTTTTGCGCTTGTCGCCAGCGTCCAAGCGCCCCGGTGGGATCGGCGCTTGGGGGCGTCAACCCTAGTTCGCGCTCCGCAGCTTGCACGATCGCGGCGCGCAACCAATCAGATCGCTTGCAGTGATACGAACCCCGCGTCGCCCGGTCGACGAGTTTCATGATCTCCGACGGGATCCGCAAATGTAACGTGTAATCATAGCGCATCAAAACGGCCTCCGTTGCCCTTGTTCTCGGCCTTTGCTTCGCCGACGTGTCGACATTGTAACACAAAAACGAAGCGTCGCAACGCAAAAAAACCGCCCGATCCTGCGAAGCCTACGGGGCCGCGCACTTCGCCCCAACGGCGCAAGTGCAGACGCGGCATAAGGAGGGCTTTTCCTGCAGGGAAAAACCTCCTTATATAAGGTATAAGGGGAGGCCTATTTTTGCCAGCAAAAACAAAGGGTTCCAGACCTTCGAGGGCATCAACTAGGGCGGCAACTAGGGCGGCCTTTGTATCACAAACAGGCAAAAAACGCTTTGTTTTCGATAGCTTGCGAGATCAAAAGTAGGGCGTCAACTAGGGCGGCAACTAAGGCAAACCACTTTTTGCAGAAAAAAAATTGCACTCTATCTTTTTGTTTTTGTTGTGCTTTTCATTTTTATAGAAAAAAAGCAGAAAAAAAGTATTGCGTTTGGTCAAGGTTGTGTGTAGATTGATTTTCAGAAGGCAATCACGCCGAAACAACAACGGAGAACGCTCATGTACCGTGTTACTTTTACTAATCGCAGACCTTTCAACGGCAAATATTTCTACAATGTAGAGAGGTTCGAAAACCTCGACGACGCAAGGCTGAGGGCATACGCCCTGAACTGGCGAATCGTCAAGGTGGAAACCTTGCCAGAAGGGTAAACCCGCTGATGAGACCTCGGCGGAGGTCGAAACGCCGCAAGGCGTCCGGGATGCAATCAAGCCCCAAACACAACGGAGAAAAAGATCATGGCTAAGTTCTTGAAAGACGAAACACCGGAAGAAAAAGCAAAACGCAAAGCAAGAGAAGCAAAAGAGAGAGCAAAACAAGAAGCGATCGACTTCAAAACGTCCTTGACAATCGTTTCGTTCAGCAACGCCGCCGAGGGCGACGTTTCCTATTGCATCGAAAAATACGGCTTGAAATTGAAAGACGTTTCGATCGAGGTCGGCCACTATGACCGGTGCGCTTGGGAAGGTACACGCGAAACTTTTGCTTTTTTGGCTTTCGGATTGAAGCAACTGCGGGAAAAGGCGCAACGAGAGAATTGGACGGCAAGCGAAAAGCGATCGATCACTTGTGCAATGAATCGCTTGCCGGCCCCTATTGAGCCGCCTGCAATCAAAACAAAAGAAGAAAAAGTCGCAGAAGCCAAGCAAGCAAAAAAGCAAACCAAAAAGCCGGTTGTCTTTGAAGCAACCAACAACAACGGAGAACAAACCATGACCAAAGAGATCAAAGAAACAACAACGCAAGACTGGAAGGGAAGCGACGACCGATCCGAGCTTGTCTACTTCGACGAGTTCGGCAACCTCTGGAGCGCGATCCTCGTGCGAAAGCACAAGGAATTGAGATTCTTCAAGTATCGATGGTTCAAAAACGGAGTCGAGCAAGCGAAACGCAAAAGCAATCGAGGGATGTTCCTCGAAGACATTTGTGGGGGAATCAATAGACGCCTCGAAAAGCAACGCGGAGTCGAAGTCTTCGAGCTTGGCGAGTTCTTTTCACTCTAACCCGCTGATGAGACCTCGGCGGAGGTCGAAACGCGCCGCCAGCGCGTCCGGGATGCAATCACGCCCCAACACAACGGAGAACAAACCATGAAATCGATCAAGATCACGCAAGCCGCCGCCGACGCCCTCGAAGAGATCCAAGCCCTCCGCCGCGACCGGAAAGGCTACAAAACCAAAAAGATCGACTTGTTGAGCGAAGCGATCGAATGGTTGGCCAACGAGGAATACAAAGCCAACAAGTATCTTGCAAAGCTCGCCGACGGCGGCGTTTCCTACTCTTACACGTTGCAAGGGTTCGACCATAGCCGCGCGCCCGGCCCCGACAACGGGACGCCGAACTTGACGATCGAAAACATCCGAAGCGCCGAAGTCGTGACAGGGTCAACGCTAGAGATCTTGCTTGACCACGACTATATCCCGGTGGTCGTCGACGGCCGTTTTGACGAGGCCGGGGCCGCCGAGCTTGTCGCGCGGTTGGATCCGAACGCCCCGGCGCGCGCCTTGACGCCCGACGAGGCCCGCCCGTTTCGCCTCTGGCGTTGTCTCGAAGCCGTCGCGGCGCACTTCATTCGCCAGCGCGAAATCGTCGACGCGGCGCAAGCTGCGCGGTCGGTCAACGTCTAACCCGCTGACGAGACCTTGGCGGAGGTCGAAACGCTGCGCCGCCAGCGTCCGGGATGCAACCAACAACAACGGAGAACGAACCATGAAAAAAGAAACGATCGCCTTGATCCTCGAACACCTTGGCAACTTGATCACGTTTGCGGCCCTCGGCGCGGTCGGTTGGCTGGCTTTGTTTTTGTAATAAAAACAACACATTGTAAGAAAGTAGAAAAAAAACAGAAAAAAGACTTGCGTTTGTTCAAGCATGTATGCAATAAACGATCTCGAAGGCAACGACGCCGAAACAACAACGGAGAAAAAAAGCCATGCAAATGAAAGTGATCATCACAAACGGACAAGGTTTCATCATGGATCTGATTTGCAAAAAGTTCGACCTTTTCGCTTGTCTGCAAACAAACAAGGCCGGAATCATGGATCGCACTTTCGACTACAGACGAGACACCGGAAAAACCCACAAACGCTGCTACATTGCACAACGCGCGCGTTTCGCTGAGGTCTACAAATGCATGGTTGAGTTTTTGAAAGATCCCAAAAACTCCGACCCAAAATACTTTGATCAAATCTTGGAAGAACACCCCGAAGCCTCCGAAGACTTTGAAAAACTTCTCGGGCTTTTGTCGAAGGCTTAAAAAATAACCCGCTGACGAGACCTCGGCGGAGGTCGAAACGCCGCAAGGCGTCCGGGATGCAATCACGCCCCAACAACAACGGAGAACACAAAATGAACAAGGTTCAAATCTATGTTGACAACCTCGGCGACAACGCAAACTTTGAGCTTTTCGAGCGGATCGCCGAACGTGTTTTCGGTCACTACGCTTCGGTGGTCGTGTTCAACTTCCCGGGCGTCAATCAGCGCGGCAACATCGACGAGGAATGGTTTTCGGAGTTGCTCGCCGACGTTTGGGATCAATATGTCAACGACCCGTTTTTTTCGAACTAACCCGCCACAACTGGCGACAACAACAACGGAGAACAAACCATGAAAAAAGAGATCCTCACAAAAGTTCAAGCCGGGTTCAAAGGCCGCTTTCCAAAGTACCGCCTCGCGTGGTCTGACTCGCCCGGAGAATGGGATCCCGCCAGCCGCGCAAATGCGGCATACTACCGGCTCAAAAGCGAAGGCCGCGCCGGGATCGAATACTTTCGCGCAAGCGCAAAAGAGATCGCGAACCGATAACGCCGAACAAAACACAACGGAGAACAAACCATGAAGATGAACCCTCGCCAGTATACCGAAAAGCTCGGCCTTTCCGAACAAATGGGCCACGTTGTCAACCTTTCGGGCAAACTCTATGTCACGGTTGCCGGGCTTCGTGTCCTCGCGCAACGCGCTGGCGTCGTGTCGATTGTCTGCCAGCCGGTCAACGAGTGGTGCGACCCGTCAAAAGGCGTTTTCTATTTCCGCGCCGAGGTCGTTATGCCGGGCGATCGCCTTTTCGTCGAGTACGGATCAAGCGCCGGGTCGCCAGTCGGCAAGCGCGGCGGAAATCATGCCCTCCTCGGCCACGCTTGCACGAGGGCAACCGGTCGCGCGTTGCGCCTCGCGCTTGAAATCGAGTTGCCACTATTTGAAGAAAGCGGCCTTTCCCGGCCCGCAAACGGCCCAAAACGAAACGAAACAACCCAAGCCCGACCCGATACCCGATCCAAGCCCGAAATCGATTTTCTCGACTACTACACGAAGCAAATCAAACTCGCCAACGATTCGGAGCGCCTTGATCAAATCGGCCGCGACATCAAAGCAAACCGCGCCGTCGACAAACAAACCCGCGACGCGTTGCGCGAAGTCTTCAACGCGCGACACCGGGAACGAATGGCCGCCGCCGCCGAGGCCGAGGAAAAAGAGAAAGCCAAACTTTTGAAAGCGTACTTCGCGAAGCTGCGCGAAGCCGGGTTTGACAAAGCCGCCAGCGACGGCGCGATCAAGACGAAGATCGGCGCAAGCTCGCACAAAGAGATTCACCCGGTCTCTTTGCGCCGCATGATTGACGCCTTGCAACCCTACAAAGGCCCGGCGTTGTCGAGCGTACCTAAGCAAAGCGATCCCTTCGTCAATCACCTTGAATACGCGCGCGCGTTTGCTGGCGACGCATGATCGCCGAAATCATGCGGGCGCTTGACGAGGGCAAGATCACCGCCCTCGACCTCGGCGTTTGGTCGTGGTTGTCGTGGCAGAGTGACCGGGCCGGCGTCTATAGCGCCGCCCGGGCCGCGACCGCCGACCAACTGCGAATAACCGAGCGACAACTTCGCGCGAGTTTTGAGCGCCTCGCCAGTATCGGCGCGATCGTTGTTTTGACGAAAAAAGGGAAACGTCGGAGCCGGTGGGGGATCCGGCCTAAGTTCGGCAAGAAAGAAAAGAAGCAACCGAAAAACGTGATACAACTACAACAAACCAACAAGGGCGGCGACACAACGGAGAAGAAGCCCGCCGCCCTCGAAGGGTTGCCGTTTTGATTTGACCACACCCGCAGAAAGGGGATCTCATGAAAAATACCACAACAACGGGCAACGACGCAAGCCCGATCCACGAAATGCAAGTCGCGGCCGCTATGCTATCGCCAGCGCACCGCGAAACCGTGTTCGGTACAATGGGAACGTTCGGCGCGGATTTGTTCGCCAGTGAGGCCGCGCGCTTCGTCTGGCAAGCGATCGCCGTCGACGGGTTGACCGACCCGGTTTCAATCATGGAAAGGCGGAACCCGCCCGAAAACTTCGACCGTTTTTTGATCCAAGCCCTCGACATCCTCAACCAATGGGAAGTCGCCGGCAAAACCCGCGCGGATCTCGAAGTTACCGTGCATTACCTCGCCGGCCTCGCGCGTCGTCGCCTTATGTCGGGCGCGCTGGCGACGGGCGCAACGCCCGAACAAATGGCCGAGTTGATCGCGGGCCTACCTACAACCGAAAACGTCGACGTTGAACCGTTCGCCGACCGACTCAAAGCCCGCTTTCAAGCCCTGATTGACGGGATCGGGATTCCACAAAAGCACGTTCTCAAAACGACTTGGACGGCGATCAATCAAATCATTCAAGGCGGGTTTCGCGACGGCGAACTTGTTGTGATTGCGGCGCGGCCCGGGATGGGCAAAACGGCCCTCGCGCTTTGCCTCGCGATCGCGTTGTCGTTTCAACGCGGCGTTGACTTCTACAGCATGGAAATGGGCGCGGGCGAAGTTCTCGACCGTTGCCTTTCGATTCTTTGCGACATCCCAAACCATCACATCCTTCAACCGACCGAGGCCCTCAAACGCTGGCAAGCGGCCGTTGATATGTTCGACGCTAGCATGGATCTCCGCCTCGAAGATCGCGGGTCTCTCACGCTTTCGGAAATGTTGCAACGCTCAAAAGGCCGGATCCCGGTGATCGACTACTTGCAGCTTGTACCCGGGATGACTCGAAGCGACGCGTTTGAAAATCGCCAGTTGCAAGTCACGGCTATGTCAAAAGCCTGCAAAGAATGGGCGCGGGCGAACAAAGCGCCGGTATTTATTCTCTCACAACTCAACCGCGACGTTGAAAAGCGCCGCGACAAGCGGCCCTTGCCTTCGGATTTGCGCGAATCCGGGGCCGTTGAACAGGACGCCGACAAGATCCTTTTTGTCTATCGCGATTGCGTCTACAACGGCGAAGACTCCGACCGCCAGCGCCCACACGAGGCCGAAATCATAGTCGCAAAACAACGCAACGGCCCGACCGGGACGGTCAACCTCACGTTTCAACCTCAATTCGGGCGCTTTGTCGAAGGGGTCAACCAATGAAAAAAAGACAAACAACCGAAGAGTTCGACGCCCGGTTTCCTTCGTGCCGGTGGGCAAAAAGCGCGCAAGCTGAGCGCGAGGCCGGCGTCAAACGTTGCCGCAAATGCGGAGAAACCAAACCCGTCGACGATTTTTCGCCGTTTCTTACGCCTTACAAAATTAAACGTTTTTCGTCCTATTGTCGTGCTTGCGCTCTATCGTACCGACCAAACACAACCACGGAGCATCGCGCCGCAAACGCGCGGCGCTCCTACTACAACAACCACGAAAAAAACAAAGCTCGGTCTCTTGCGGCTTGGTACAAAAACCACGACGAAAACAAAGCCCGCCAGCGCGAAAAATACGCCAAGCGCAAAGCCGAGAACGAGGCCGAGATCCTCGCGCAAGACGAATGCGACATTTGCGGCAAGCCGGGCGCGCGGTACTTCTACCGTTGTATCAACGCTAACGCTGCTGAAAACAACGAGTTCGCGTTTTGGTTGGTCTTGCATCACGTATGCCAACACGAAGCAAAGGACGCGAGGTTGATCCCTTGGACTAGCCGCATCCGAAAAAAGGAAGTTTTGCGATGAGTACGACGATCGTTTTCAAAGGCTTTTCTGATTACAAGAAAGTTTCGTGCGCGTGGGCGATCCTCGGCCTCATCCTCGACGCCGAACGAAAAGTCGGGCCGTTGTTTCGCCGGGTCGAAAATTACCCGGGCTTTGATCTGTTTTTTGAGTGGGAAACCGCCGACCGGATCGTGATTCGTTGCGAGGTGACCGAATGAAACTAACCGAGCGCGAATGGTTGTTGATGTTCGACGTTTTGTTTTCCGACATCACGCCAACCGAGAACGGCCGCTTTTGCCCCATTTTCGTCGTTTGCGTCGGAAAGCGGGCCTTTCCCTATGACGACAAGCAAAGGGCGCTTGCTGAGGCTCGCAAGGCGCTTTTCGACGCAATCTTTGAGATCGGCGCGACTCAAAAACAATGGCTCGACCGAAACCGGGAGCTTTTGAAACACAAGCAAGAGTTCCAAGCGGCGTTCGTTGCCTCGTTGGAGTGGCACGGGCAACGGTTCCTCGATTGCGAAATGTACATCGATCAATGGTTGGAGGTCAGACCATGAAAAAATACGAATTGACGGCGGCGGCGGCCGAACACGTCGCACAAGGGGAGCGTTTTTGTACTGGTTGTGGCAAGATCAAGCCGCTGGCGGAGTTCTATCAACACAACAAGCGCAACGCTTCGAAAACGTCGTTTCGGTCGCATTGCAAGCCTTGCATAGGGCACGGGCAAAAAAACGCCTTGCGCCGCCGATACTACGCCAACAAAGCGATCCAAGACGCCGAGATCCTCGCGCAAGACAAATGCGAAGTTTGCGGCCAAGCCGGCGAACTTTTTTTTTGGCGCAACCTTGAAAGCCGCGACGTCGGCCGGTGGGCCGTGTTGCATCACGAATGCAAAGCCGAAGCGGTCGCAACCGGGATCCTTGAATCGTCGCGTTGTCGCCTCCGCCCTATCGAATCGCTCAACAAAACGACCCGGCAAACGCTGGCGGATCTCGACGCCCGGTTTCCTGAAATCCCTTGGAACGAACGCGCCAAGGCCCTAATGGCCGGCCCTTGGGCCAAAGAATGCAACCACTGCGGCGAGGTTTTGAGCCTCGACAACTTCCCGGTTTGCGTTCGGCGCGGAAAAAAGCACATCACCGGATCCTGTTTTGCCTGTCGAAACGCGAAGGCGAGGGCGTACGAGGCACTTAGAAAAAGCCGGGGCGAAAAATGAACGTCGAACTTTTTTGGGCGGCCGTTTGGGCGATGGATCCCGAAACACACGCCGAACACGTCGAGATCCTCGGCGACTACGATCCCGAATACTGTTACAACGCGATTTTATGGATCAAATGCGTTTGGGAAAAAGACACGAAAAACCCCGACTATTTGCGGGTTTTGCAGGGGCGCGGCGACCTCGCCAGAATGCGGGCAGACATCAAAGCGCAAGGGCCTTTTTTGCGGCGTTTAGTTGACGCCTTTCGCAACCGTTGACCGGTTGACGTTGTACACGACCAAACCCACGACAACGCCCGCCGAAACCGCGCCGAGCGTAAACCACAACACGCCCGAAAGCGGGTTCGCCCTCGTCGCCTTTGCGATCTTGCGTTCGTGTTTCAGTTTTGCCGAAAACGACGCGCGCAAGGCGTCAAGCTCGACTTTGTGTTGACGTTGCCGAGCTTTGCAGGTTTTGAGCGCCTTTCCGATTTTCAACAACTCCGCCCGGGTCAACGTAACGCCGCCAGCAAACGCCGAAAAACACGCCAACCAACAACACAAAAACGCGGCCGCCCTCATCGTCGACCGCCGCCGAGGATCTCGTTGCTATCGTCGAGGATTTGCGCTTTCAGTTCGGCCGTTGTTCGGTGTTGCATAACGCGCGCCTCCATTTTGAGATCCCGGTTGATTTGTTCAATCCGTTTTTGCTTTTTGGCTTCGATCGTTTCTTGCTCTTTGATTTGTTCGCGTTCCTCGCGACGTGCGCGGGTCACGGCCGCCCCGCCGAGCGCCGACGCAATCAACCCCGCGTAGACTCCGCCAACGACGACGCCAACGACGACCAAAACGATCGCAACTATCAACCAAACTTTCGAGGTCAAACCGGCGGCCCTCCTTTTTGAAGCGGCGCGGGTTTTTTGTCGGCTGGCGGCCCCGCAATCGCAGCTTGAACGGCCTTCGCTTGCGAGGTTTTGACCGCCGCGCTTGCCGCTTTGTTGACGCCGAAACAACCCGCCGAAAACGTCAAAACCGTTGCGCTTTGTCCGTTGTTCAAAAACGCCAACACAAGCCCGGCGACGCCGGCGACAAATCCCATAACCTCGGACGGGGAAAGGCCGTCAACGTCCGAGAAAAGCTCAACAAGTGCGTTTTTCATTGTTTCCCCTTTTCAACTTTTGCGGCCGCCGGGGCCGGTTTTGGGGCCATATACAACGAAACAAGCCCCGCAATCACCGGGCCTAGGAACAGTTGAGCAACGACCGCCGCAACCATGATCCGGGTCAACGTTTGTTCGTGTTTCGCGACTTGCGCGACGAGTTCTTTCAATTGCGTGGGGCTGGCGGCCTCCGCAATCCGCGCAAGCGTTGTTTCTTGTTGCCGGGTTGCCTCGCGCAAGTGCGCGAGATCCGACTCTACCCGCGTGATTCGGTCGCGAATGTCCACAATTTGATCCTCGGTTTGGGCCTGTTTTCGGGCGTTTTGTTTCAATTGTTCGGCGACCATGCGAACCCATTCAATCCGCACTTTCGCCGCTCGCTTCCCAAACGTCGCTTGACGCCCTCGCCAGCGCTTCGAGCGTTTGGTTTTGGCTTTCAAGGTACGCGCAAAACTCGGCCGTCGCCCGGTCTATTTCGTGGATCGTTTCGTCAAGGTCTAGTGGTTGCGCTTGCGCTGTCATACTTTGCCCCCGTGCTAGCCGCGACCGTGCCGCTTGTTTCCGCCATTATGCAAGCCGTGACGTTGACCGCGCCGCCCGCGCCCGTCCAACCCGCAAGTAGATCGTACCCTTGCCAGCCGCCCGACGCAACCGGGATCCCTGCAATCGTGATCCATTTCGACGACGTAACGCCCGACGCAACCGTTTCGGTCGTCGTCGTTGAATTACTACCGCCCTCGACGTTGCGCAAAACAAACTTAAAAT
>Ga0208019_1001057_pt1 | contig 14879 bp, 12 predicted proteins | sample CB_VirMetaG_5_FD_184540 | JGI IMG/M metagenome (GOLD analysis project Ga0208019, IMG submission 184540) | Freshwater to marine saline gradient viral communities from Chesapeake Bay - CB_1508_1D Viral MetaG (SPAdes) (version 4) | ecosystem: Environmental > Aquatic > Marine > Coastal | place: USA...
CTTGCGTCCCGTGTAAAGCCACGATTAGACTCCCCGCAGGGTCGCCTCCAACACGGGAATGGCTGAAGACACCAAGACGCAGGACATCATCGAGGAACCGGAAGAGACCTCTCCCGTTGTGGATGAGGTTGCTGAGGTTCTCGCTCCCGACGACACCGAAGAGGAAGTCGTCGAGGCTGCGCCTGCGGAAGACGAGGCCGTTCCCGAGGAAGAGGCTGAGCCCGAGCCGTCGAAGCTCAACGCCATCCTCGGCGACGAGGTTCCCGAGGAGCACTCCGACGCAGGCAAGACCCTGCTCGGCAGCGTCACCAAGGACGAACTCGACGCCGAGTTGACCCCCGTCGCGAAGGAACTCATCCGGGCCATCCGAATCGAGGCCGCGAAGGAAGTCCGCGCCATCAAGGCCCAGCAGGAGCAGGAGCGCACCTCCCTTGCTCAGCAGAAGGCCGCTCTCGCCAAGGACCTGCGGGAGTTGCGCCGCCAGAAGGCCGAACTGGACCGGCTGGTCACGGACCCCGAGTTCCAGAAGGCGCTGACGCCCCCGGACGGCGAGGCCCCCGAGGATCCGACCTCTCCCGAGTTCGTGAACTACCAGGTCCAGAAGGCTCTCGCCGAGCGCCTCAAGACCGCGTTCACGCCGATGGCGAAGCAGGCCGAGAAGTCGCAGGCCGAGGCTCGCTGGGACGAGATCACCGACACGTACCCGGACCTCAAGAACCGCGAGTCCGACCTCCACAAGGAGGTCATGGGCCTGTTCCATGCCGACAAGGAGGCTGGTCGTCAGCCGATCGGCATCGACCGGTACGTCGCCCTCGCGCAGGGCAACCTCGCCCGCAAGCGTGAGCAGGACCGCCAGAAGGCGATGGCGGCCAAGCGCCGCGAGTCCGCCCGCAAGATCGCGCGCACCTCTTCGCCGAATGGCGCCAACGCGGGGGCCACCGAGGTTCCCCGTGAGATCGTCCGTCAGGGCGGTGCCGCTGTCGCCGAGTACCTTCGCAACAACCCCTCTGCCCGAGCTGCTGTCGAGAAGGCTGCTGGCATCGGGTCCCGCCGCTGAAGCTGACGTAGGAGACCCCACATGGCTCTCGCCCCCTCGACCAACGTTTCCAACCAGGAACTCACCTCCACCGGCTACGTCATCGCCAAGGAGGCGCGTGACGCGCTGCACCGCAAGGTGGCCCTCCTCGACGCGATGAAGGAGAAGCACGGCGAGGGCAAGCCCAGCCGCAAGGGTGGCAACCGGCTCATCAAGTCGGTCACCGTGCAGGAGCACGCCCTGAGCGGAACCGGCGTCCAGACCGGCTACGAGCAGCTCATCGCCGACGTGCAGGACACCGAGATCCCCATCATCTACCGCTGGGGCCAGATGGAGTTCGCGGTCGTCATCAGCGAGCGCGAGGAGTTCGAGAACAGTGGCGAGACCAAGATCCTCGACCTCGCGGCCCAGCGCCTCAAGGTGACCTTCGGTCAGGCCCGTCGCCAGGCCAACGAGCACTGGATCGCCGGCCGCACCAGCGACGCCGAGTGGGTCAAGTCCGGCTGGCGCACCCTGAACGGCATCGACAACACCGACGGCTTCCTCGAGAACCGCGCCATCGGCTCGCAGACCAACTCCTGGGGCGACAGTGGCTCCAAGGCCACCTACTCGGGCGCCCCCGGCACCCAGAACGGCTACCAGGACGTGGCGGGCTCGTTCAACAGCAACGGCCTGAACGCGCTCTACGCCGCCAAGACTCGGATGAAGACCCTCTCCGAGGACCCCGCCGACTGCGTCTGGATGTTCAGCGAGAGCTGCTACAACCACTACAAGAACACCGTCCAGGCGTCCGAGCGCTACACCAAGATGGACGCCGACGCGGGCATGGACGTGGAGATGTACGGCGGCAACCGCCTGCACATCGAGTCCTACATGCCGAACGCCGGCACGGTGACGGGTGTCGCCGGGAACAACGACGAGGCCAGCGCCTACGTCATCGATCCCGAGGACATCTACATCGAGTGGGACCCGGACGGGTACTTCAAGCAGACCGAGTGGCGCTTCAAGGACGGTGAGCACGATGTCCGCATCTGCAAGGTGCGCGTCCGTGGTCAGCTCATGTCCTGTGGCTTCGGCGGCTCGGCCGTCATCGTCGGCGCCGACACCTTCTGATCCCCTTCATCACGCTGTAGCGGAGAACGCACCATGGCACGCAAGATCGACGGACGCGGCGAGACCGCTACCCGTGACCAGAAGGTGGTTGCGACCATCTTCGAGAACCTCGACACCTCCAACGCCGTCACCGTCAACGAGGGTGATGTCGTCAACATCATGGTCGATGGCGACTCGTCCGACACCAACGTGGTGGTCGGCGTGTGGGTCCAGGCTCACGCCACCGCTGCTCGCCTCAAGGCGGTCGGCGTCGCGGGTGAGACCAAGACCTTCGCGGCTGGCGCCACTGGCAGCCTGCTCGTGGTCGTCGAGGGCTTCGCTCGCCGGATCCACTGCCGGTCGAGCGGCGGCACCGCCATCGCGGCTGGCTCGCGCCTGTCCAGCAGCGCGACGACTGCCGGCCGGGCCGACAACTACGCCGACGCCACGGCGGCGACCGACAAGCTCCTGGGCCAGGCTCTCACCGCCAAGAACTCCGTGTTCAAGGACGACAACGGCTACGCTCACTTCGACGATGTGGAGACGCTGACCGACTACTGCTCGGGCGTCATCTACAACCAGGGCTTCTTCCTGTAGTCCTGGCCCTCGCGGTCGCCCATGAGGGCGGGGTTGGCATTCCGCCGGCCTCGCCCTCGTTGCGTTAGGGGAACAGCATGAACCTCGCCAGCATCCGGTCGTTCATCACGCGCCGCCTGGACATGAACCCGAACCTGAACTCGTGGAAGGACGGGCTCGACGCGGACATCGACATCGCGTACCAGGAGATTTGCGACCTGCACGACTGGCTGTTCCTTCGGAAGGAGGGGACGCTGACGCTGCTTGCGGACGTGGACGGGTCGTCTACGCAGACGCTTGAGGTGGCCTCGCCGAACGTGCGTGAGGTGCTGTTCACGGGCGTGACGCCGAGCGGGTCGTGGGCGGGCCAGACGCTCATCATCAACTCGGTGGAGTACACGGTCGGCGCGGTCAGTGGGTCGTCGGTCTTCATCACCTCGGATGCTCCGGTCACGGCGGCGGGGGAACAGGACTGGACGCTTCGGCAGGATCGGGCGGCGCTGCCCTACGACTGCTCGCAGGCCATCCGCTTCATCAGCCGGGCCGACAGTCAGGGGCTCATGTCGTTCATCTCGCGAGAGGAAGCCTCCTACTACGGGCATGATCGACAGGAGGGTGGCGACACCTACACGCTGATCGACATGTTTCAGGACCAGGTCCGCCCGCCTGAGTTCGTCATGTCGGGCACGTCGGTGGCTTCGGGCGGGAGCCTGACGGCGGGTCAGGAGTGGGACATCTGCTACACCTACTCGTGGCGCGGACTGGAGTCGCCGCCATCACCCATCGTCACGGTCACGGTGGCAGCAGGACACAACCAGATCAACTTGGCGGACATCGAGGACACGCGCCACGACATCAGCGGCTTCCTCTACGACAGCGGCAAGCAGAAGCGGGTGTACGCCAGGCGTCGCGGTGGCCGATGGCACTTCGTCAAGACGCTCGCGGCCTCGGCGACGACGACCACCTTTCTGGGAGCCGAGATCGACAACCACGACGAGGTGGAACTGGAGAACCAGTTGTTCGAGGAGGGGCCGCGCCTCTTCGTCGAGCCGTGGGTTCGCGTCGGCACCGACAAGGAGATCGCCATCGAGTACCTGCGTCGGCCCCGTCCGATGAAGGGTGACTCGGACGTTCCCTCGATCCCGGTGTCCTTCCACAACATCGTCCCGATGCGAGTGCTCATGGAGCGCTTCCTCGATCACGGGGATGACGCTGCCGGGCAGCGTTGGAAGTCCCGGTACGAGGAGCGGCTCGGTGAGATGCAGTCGCGCTATCTGTCCCGTTCGGCGACTCGGCTGGTCAAGAAGTCGATGGTCACGAACATGGCTCGCTCGACGTGGAGTCGGGTCGGCACTGTGAGGAAGTTCTGAGCCGCACCAGCCCGCGCTCGCTCCAGGTCCGTCGCCTTCGGGGGATGGACCAGCGGTGGAATGCGCCCCCTGACTCCGCTCGCCGCATCGAGAACATGGGGTGGGACGGGCACGATGGGTGGCACAACCTGGGCGGGTTCCGAGAGATCGTCCACGACAGCGGACAGGACTCCAACCCCTTCGGCTCGAGTGGCGTCATCGACTCGCTGATGTGGTTCGCCCAGCACAACGGTGCCAAGCAGTGGTTGCTCTGGGAGGATGGAGGCGAACTCCGCTACTTCAAGGGCAGCACGCCAGCGTCGCCGTGGGCGGCGATAGCGGACCTGAAGGGTCGGACGCTCGTTCGGACGGAGTTCACCACGCCGTGGCAGGGGACGACCCTGACGACATGGGCAGACCGGGCGTACATTCTCAATGGGGTAGACGAGCCGGTCGTGTTCGATGGGCGGTGGGCGAGCCCGTGCGGCTACTTCTCGGGTCCCGGCTCCATTCACGCTACGGTGGTGACACAGGTTTCGGCGCAGGGGTCGGTGTCGGTGGACCACGGCTTGGGCGTGAAGGCGTCGTCGGGCACGCGCCTCTGCGCAGTGACGTACCGGGTGTCCTTCGTCAACGAGCGCGGGCAGGAGTCCCCGCTGTCCCCGGTCTCGACGATGGTGACGGTCGAGAACAGCACATCGACCCGAGTCGGCGCATGGGTGGAAGTACCGCTGGGCCCTCCTGGGACGATGGCTCGGCGCATCTACCGCTCGGAGAACTTCCTCAACAGCGACGGCGAGCCGTTTTCGCTGGGCGAGGGCGAACTCCACTACTTCGTGGACGAGATCCAGGACAACTGCACCAACTACTTTGAGGACTGGCTGCCGGACACAGGGCTTGGCGCGCTGGTGGATCCGCTTCAGTTGGGCCCGTTCCCCAGCAACTCCAAGTACGCCGCCGAATTCAAGGGCGCGATGTTCGTGGCCTCCACGGAGGAGAACGGGGTTCGGCATAGCCGCCCTGGGTTCCCCGAGGTCTTCCCGCCGCTGAACTTCATCCCGTTGGGTTCGTCACAGCACGGCTCCATCACTGGAATGCGGGCGACCAAGAACGCGCTGGTGGTGTTCCGGCGTCACGCCATTTTCCTCATCAAGGGGGATGTGGACAACACCTTCTACGCCGAGCCGCTGACCTACGACACCGGCTGCGCAGCTCCCAACTCCATCGTGGAGATTCCCGGCAAGGGGTTGGCGTTCTTGAGCGAGCAGGGCGTCTGGCTGCTTGAGGGTGCGCTCGAGAACACGGGCACGGTGACGGGAATCGTCCGCCTCAGTACGCCGATCCCCGACGAGATGAAGCGACTCAACTCGGCGACCTTCATCGGGGCGTCGGCAGCGGTCTCGCACCGTCGCCACGAATACTGGCTCGCGGTCCCCAGCCTGAGCAGCCAGCGCCCCAGCCAGGCGCTCGTCTGGAACTACGAGGTCAACGCGTGGTCGGTCTACACGGACTTGCCGGCGTCGAGGCTGCTGGAGACGGGCGACCACCGCCAGTACCTCATGTTCTCCAGTCACGACACCAACCGTCCGGGCGTCTATGTCATCAGTCGCGGCTACGATACGGCTGGCGGCGACGCCATCGCGCCTCGCTGGGAGTCCGCCATTATGGACTTCGGGTCGCTCTCCTACAACGTCCACCCCCGCTACCTTATGGTCCATGCGGTGACGATGGGGAACAACGATCTGGGCTTCGACTATCGAGTCAACCGAAAGGTCGTGTGGCACCGGCAGGACGACATCGGTGAGGGGCGCGACGAGAAGGACCAGCAGGCGCCGGATGACGCGCTCCAAGTCTACGACACGGCGGCCTTCGGCACGGGTGTCTGGGGTGCGCTGCGACCCGAGGTTATCCGGTACGACATCACGACGCAGGCAGGTCCCGCCGCCCGCTCGTTCCAGTTCGAGTTGACACCTGTCGGGACGAGGGTCCACCTTGCTGGATACGAGTTGTTCGTTGATGCCGGCCAGCCGCTCGTGAAGCCGCTCAACATCACCGCGCACAACGAGTCCTACTGATGGCGTATCGCTACCTTGAAGGGTGGTTTGAGACCGACGATGTGGTGACGCCGCACGACTGGCTCGCCAACATCCGCGAGTACACGGACGAGTTCAATGGTGCGCTGGACCGCGACAACCTGCCGGACGGGAGCATCAGCAAGACCTACCTTGCCTCGCACGCCTGCACCGAGGTGGACGAGCAGGTCTTCACGTCGGCCTTCACGCCCAACACGGGCACGACCGAGTGGCAGACGGTGACGACGCTGACCTACGACACCGAGTCGGACCCTGAGATCCTCCAGTGCGAGTTTTCCTGCTGGTGGTCCTGGGTCGATGCGACGGTGGCCGCCCTGGCTGCCGCGTCACCGAACCTACTGTGTGAGCGCGGCGTCCGGTTTCGGATTGCCGTGGGCGGCGTGACCATTGCCACGTCCAACCTGATCAGCCGGTGGCACCGAAAGTGCTCGGTGTACCTCGTCGGGTGCGTGCCGGTTCCGGCGGGCCAGCACGACATCACGGCGGACATCCAGGTGCTCAAGGAGCAGATCGAGGACTTCGTAAAGCCGCCGGCTCAGCAAGCCATCGACGTGGTGCCTGACGTGGAAGAGGGCTCGCTCCTCGTCATCGGACGGAGGCGCTGATGGCTTCGATCTCGCTGACTGAGTTCTTTCCGGGCGACGCCTTCAGCGCGACCGCCATCAACTCGGCAATGTCGTCGTGGGTCACGCAGTCCACCAACATCGACGGGTCCAACGTCCGCGAAGAGGGCATCACCAGGCGCGTTCTGGAGGACGGTGCTGTGGCGCCGTCGAACATGCAGGACACGACGGAGGCGGCTGGGCCCATCACCAAGGCTTCGGCTGGCGCAGCCACGATGCTCACGGACGGTGCCACCGTCGTCAAGGTGGGCGCGTTCTCGTGGAACGCCTCCATCGTGGAACGTCTCGTCGTCCGCATGTCGATGCAGTTTGAGATCGACAGGGACGCTGCTGTCGGGACAGGCGCGAGCCAGCCGACGCTGTACCTCGACCTTCGGTACGGGCGCTTCGCCAACGACGCGGCGGCCGACGCCTCCATTCCTGGCGACTGGACGCTCATCACCGGCAGCCAGCGACAGCACGAGTTTGTCAGCGACCCGGTCGCCACAGCAGGTTCGGGCTACAACATCCAAGAGAAGAACAACTGCGCCATCGCCGTGAGACTGGATCAACTGACGACGGACGCTGACGACTACTACGTCTGCATCTTCTTCCGGCTGGTGGACACTGGTTCGGCCCCGAACGTCCAGTTCGACGACATCCAAATGAGCATCATGGGCTACGTGAGGTAGGAATGGGCATCACCCTGACAGCGCTGTCCGGCACCCACGACGCTTCGACCCTCCGTGCCCGACTCACCACCATCGAGGAATACCTGAATGGAGGCATCGTTCAGGGCGACTACGCATCGTCGCAGTGGGCTGAGTCGTTCCACCTCTTCCGGCCTGACTTGAAGTACCCGTCCTGGGTGGACATGCCGTCGTGCTCGGTCTGGTGGGCTGAGAAGGGCATCTCCAGACAGCGGATGTCGATTCACCACGCCTACCAGGCACCCGACCAGTGGCAGCCCATCCGGGGTGCGGCGCGGACCATCGTCATTGCTGAGGACAGTCGGACGGTGAACATCATGGCGTCGCTGTATGCCTATCAGGAGGGCGGGGCCGAGTACAACAAGGGCGCCGGCACGGCGCCTGCGAACGACGATGAGACCCTTCAAGTCGCGACGTTCGCCCTATTCGTCAATGGGAACCAGGTCTCGTCTACCGAGCGATTCCTCTACGCCCGAGGGACCGACCTCCAATACTGCCGCAAGCAGTTCGTCTGGACGAAGCAGACCACCCTGAGCACGGGCATCAAGGACATCGCCATCAAGGTGAAGTTGACCTCGGCGAACCTCTTTCCGACTGGCTCCACGTACAACCGCGTGCTTGTCGATTGCCGAAACCTCGTTGTGGATGCACAGTACAGGTAGGAGGTGTTGCGTGTTGCTACTACTGCTTGGCTGTCTTCAGGAGAACGACGGCGACTGGCTCATGGTCACGGACGAGGAAGCCGGAGCCTGTGAATTGACGGACACTCGCTACTGCGAGTGCGTCATGCCGCTCGACAAGGGGACGTTCATCCGTCGATGTTCGTTCGGGTGCCTGCCCGGCGAGTGCGGCATCCCCGAGGAGTCCACGGACATCAGCATGTCCTGCAAGGACTGGCCTCTGGAGGAAGTCGTGGAAGAGGAGGCCGGAACCCGCTACGTGACGGAGACGTTCGAGGTCCTGACTGTCGAGGGTTGCCCGTACTTCGACGTGTATGATGGACAGTAGGAGGCCGCGATGGCGCTGACCCAAATGGCGGATGCCGAGCAGATCGACGCCGAAAAGAGGAAGACTGGCAAGTCGGAGACCGAGGAGCGCATCAAGCGCGACATGGCGATCGACGACGCTTCCGCTCGTGGCGGCTTCACGGGCGCGGCCAAGGGCGCTGCCACGGGTGCTCAGTTGGGTATGGCTGCCGGCCCGGTCGGCGGCGTGGCCGGCGCGCTGCTTGGCGGCATCGTCGGCTTTGCTGGCGGTTCCGTGATGGCCCGCAAGGACGCCGAGTCCGCCTACGACGAGACGAAGCGGCAGGCCGAGGCGGACGCCAAGTCGCGCTCGGACCAGGTGGCGCTGGAGCAGCGTCAGCGACGACTCGGACAGGCGTCGGACTCCCGCTACTCCCAGGACGAACTGGCCTTCGCCTCGCAGGGCCAGAGCACCGCCTACGACGCATGGTCGTCGAAGAGGTACTGATGTCTGACTTCTACACCAAGGACGAACTGGCCGTCACGGCCCCCATCCCGGTCCCCACGGGGCAGGACCTCGACCCCCAGTACGCCAACGCCTTTCAGGGCGACGTGCAGTCCCGCCAGCCATGGTGGGCGGCGGCGGCGGACCTGACTCGGCAGGCTGGGCCGGAATTGGCTGTCGGCGCAGCGACCACGGCGGCGCAGTACGGGTTGATGGCTGCCCCGACCGCCTACGACCGCGAGAACAAGGCGGAACTGGAGCGGCTTCGTCAGATGCAGGCGCAGGGTCGCCTCGGACTGGACGAACAGGAGCGCCAGATCATGGAGCGCCAGCAGTTGTCCCCGGTCCGGGCCATCGCTGGAGAGCAGCAGATGCGGGACGAAGCCGCGATGGCGTCGTCTGGCAACTACTCGGCTGCCGCTCGGGATGCGTTCCTCCGGCGCGGTCGTGATGCCGTGGCCGAGCAGGCTCGCCGGGCCGGCCTCGCCATCGCCGAACAGGATCTCGCGCGCAAGCGCCAGCAGGAGCGGGAGATTCAGGAGCGGACGGCGTACCAGGCGCAGACGCAGCAGCGGAATCGACAGTTCCTCGCGCAGGCCCTTGGCGGCTTGGCTGAACCCATCGGCACCGCGATGGCCGGTCGCGCTGTCGCCGAGGTGGACATGGAGGGCCTCATCCGCAAGTTCGGCGCGACGGACGCGATGGCGATTCGTGCCGCCGTGGCTCGCGGTGAGTTCGACCCCCGTGAGGCGAACCAACTCGCCACCACGACCCTGCTGACCGGCGGCGACGTTGGTGGACAGGGCGCGGGGCCGCAGTAGGAGTTCAACATGGGCCGCATGATCAACCCGACGATGGTCGCCTACGACCCTTCGTTCGACCCGGGACAGCCGTTCATCGTGCCGTTCCTGACGACGTTCGTCGGCGTGCGGACCAAGATGAACATGCGCCTGATGGAGGAGCGGATCAAGCGTGCGGACCCGTCTCGGTGGTACGAGATGGCGACGGCGCTTCGAGCCAACGCCGCTGACCTTCGCAAGCAGGCGGGGCAACTCGACGAGGCGTACCTCGAGCAGCGGGGCCAGTTGGTTTCCCGCATTGCCTCGGGCATGGCGTCCATCGCGTCGGCTGAGGCCGGGGCGAAGGGGCGGGTGGCTGCGGCCAAGATCGAGAGCATCGCTGCGTTGCAGATCCAGCAGGACAAGACCCGGCTGGAGATCGCCGAGATGTACGGGGTCGAGCCGGGCCTGCCGGCCGAGATCGGGCTGGTCCTCGACCTATCGCCACAGGATCCGATCGACCCGAGGATGGCCGCTGAGGCTGCGGCTTCGGTCAACGCAGCATGGGGGCTCAACCTGAGCCCTCGCGCCGCCCATGTTCTGAAGCGGGCGACCGACGCTGGCGGGGTTGACGCCGCCGGGTTCAAGGCTGGAATGCCTCAGCACGTCGGGACGATGGGTGCCGTCAAGACGGAACTGTGGCGGGCGCACCGAGATGCCCTCGCCCAGGGCTGGGACGAAGAGGCGGCCATCTACAAGGAGGCGGCGGAAGCTGTTGAGAGCGAGACCGGCGGCATGGCCGAGTTCCTTGCAGGGGCCGCAACCGAGGACGAACTCAACGACCGCATCGAGAAGCTGAACCAGATCGGCGTCGGCGGGGCCACCAAGGGGATGCTGGAGTGGGTCGAGGCCAACGCTGGCGACCTGATGGAGGGTCAGTCGGAGTCGGCGGACTTGCTTCGTCGTCAGGCGCTCGATGCTGAGATCCGGGCCGCCAAGTTGCAGAGCCGTGGCGACGAACTCGCCGCACTGGACCCGCGCGACGTGATGGCCCCGGAGGGTGGGGGCAACCTCTTCACCTCGGCGCTCAACACCCGCGCCGCCCGCATCCAGCCGGGGCTCGATCGCGCTGAGTACAGCCTTGACCCCAGCCGCGACCGCGACTCCCTCGACGCGATGGCTCGCCAGCCGTTCCGTCCGCAGGCGGCGGTCCGCGAGATCGGGGAGATGGGCCAGACGCGGCGGCCGACGAGTCCTGCTCCTGACGTGGCTGGGTACCTGTACCAGATGATGGTCTCGGGCGATGAGCAGGATGTCGGTGACGCCATCGACATCATCAAGTCCCTCCCTCCGGACATCCAGGTCCTCTTCAACGTCCCGGCGGCGAAGATGGCTGCGGAGTCCGGGGACTACCAAGGCTTCAAGGACACCATCCGCGAGGGCCTTCGGGACATGCGGTCGCAGGGTGGGTACAGCCTGGACGCTCGCCTGGCCGGGCAGTTGGACGACCTCGCCGGCATCCAGCAGCCGCAGGACTACATCGTCGCGCTGAACGAGGTCATGGCGGAGATCGAGAACAGCCACCCGCTCATGCTGGGCGACTCGCAGATCGAGTTCCAGCGCGCCGTGGAGGTGTACACCCGCCGCCCCAGCACGGATGCCTACTACGAACTCCGACGTGAGTTGGGGCGCATCAGCGAGCGCGCCACCAACCGCGTGGGCGTGTGGGAGGATGAGCGCGTTCGGGATGTCTCGGCCAAGCGCGAGGCTGCCCGGGTTGAGTTGGAGGAGGCTGGTCCGGCGGTGCTGCCGTTGGAGGCCGAGTTCGCCATGCAGGACGCCTCAACGTGGGACCTGCCAGCGGACATCAACTTCGAGCCGCCTGCCGCGCGTCAGCCGTCATCTGCTGAATTGGATGCGGCATTCCGCAGTGCGCTCTCAAGCCTCGGGTTCGTCCCGCAAGGCCTCGACGAGAAGGTTCCGCCGCCTGCTGTCGGCGTGGATCCGCAGCGGCACTATACGAACTGGTTGCTGGACAATGTGCCGGGGGCTGCCGAGTCAGCCCTGTTCTCCGATGAGACGGTCCCGGGGACGGCTGCTACTCTCGCCCCTACTGGCTCTGTTCGCCGGAAGCAGTTGGGGATCGAGAACGCACAATTCATGCAAGGCCACCAGCCGGAGGTCCCCTTCGGGCCCGGCTACGAGGCCCGAAACGCGGCGTGGCACTCGGCGCAGGCAGACCTGAACCTCATCCAGCGTCCGCTCGACGAGAACGTGCCGCTCCCGCCGGCCGGAGTGGATCCGCAGAAGCACTACACCAACTGGCTGCTCGACAACGAGCCCGGAGCGGTGGAGTCAGCGAACCCCTTGCCGGACACGAACAGGGTTCACGACGTGGGGTTCTGAGGGCGCTTTCAACCACCTCTCGCAGGGGTTAGTCTCTCCCCATGCCTACTCGGGACGAAGAACTCATCGGCTGGGCCATGTCCGGCCCGCCGTCGCCGCCTGATACCGAACTCCGCAAGTTGGAGGAGGAGAAGGGCAAGGCTGTCCGTTCCGAGATGAAGCGGGCGGGCTCGGAAGACTTCTACGGCCGCGTCTCCTACATGGAGGAGATGCTGGCGCTGGAGGATCTCCAGTACGCCGCGAAGGAAGAGCCGTACCCGCTCAAGGACGACATCGACAGCGCGGTGATGGGAACGCGCCGGGACAAGGGGAAGGAGGAGGCGGAACTCTTCTTCGAGGAGTCGCTCCCGGCTCGGGTCAGGACGGCTGCCGGCACACGGTCCCTGCAAGAGGGCGAGGACTTCTCGGAAGAGGGGCGAGGCCGTAAGCAGACGGCGGCGATGGAGGAGTTCTCCAAGCCTATCCGAGAGATGGACCTCTCCAAGGTGCTGGAGCGCAAGCGCGAACAGGTGACGGAGGAAGTCGCCAAGCAGATGGAGGGGAGCGAGTTCATCGAAGGCGCTGGCGAGTTCGTCAAGGGATCGGTGAAGGATCTGATCGGAACTCCTGCCTACACGGCCCTCATGCTCGCCACGGGTGACTCGCCCACTGAAGCCTTGCAGGCGGCAATGCCAGGCCCGAGCGCCTACGCAACCGAAGTGCTCGGCATCGTCAAGGACATCGCCAGCACGGACGACAAGCCAGAGTCCGTCATCGGGAAGGCCCTGACGGACGAGTACGTTTCGTACTTGCTCGCTCCCGCTGAAGAAGGCGTGGATGTGCCTGGCCCGTTTGACATGTCGGGCCCGAGCGCTCTCCAGAAGGGTGCGATGGAGGCTGTCGAGGCCGTACTGCCCGAGGAGACGCCAGAGAACGTCGAAACTGTCGCCAAGGCCGCAATGATGAAGACAACGGGCGACTACGTCACCAACTTCGAGCGAGACGTGGCGGCGTTCAGTTGGACGCACCTTGGTGCCCCGGTCTACGCTGGACTGCTCCAGCAGTTCGCTCCCGAGAAGGCTGAGGAGTTGTCGGCTCAACTCCGAGAGGCCAAGTCGGGCAACCTGTTCAACAGCGCCATGCTGGCGGAGCGGGTTGCGGCTGGCCAGGCTGACCCCGGCGAGTGGCTTCAGTCCATGGAGGCCCTTTCCTACGAGGACTTCAAGGCGCACAAGGGAGCAGGCAAGGAGCCATCGCTCGACGCCTTCGTCTCTTGGGCCGAGTCAGGCGAGCGCCGGCTGGACCCGGCGTTGAACGCTGTCTACAAGATGGCGACCGATGACACGGTGGCGAAGGAGACTGCGCAAGCCAGCCTGAACAGGCTTCCGCTCGCCGTCATGCCGATCGAGGTCTACGACTCCATCGGCTTGGACGAGAAGGTGCTGCTCAAGTCCATGGCCGGGCGCGCGGCGCAGATTCGCGAAGCGAAGGAGAAGGCCGGCTACAAGACTCGTGATTCCATCGGCGGCGTTCTTGGCAATGCTGTCCTGAACCCCGTACAGGAGGGCGACAACTTCTATCTGCAGGAGACCAGGACGGGTCAGTTGTTCCGCATCCTTGGTGGGACCATCGAGCCGTTGTACGAGGCGGAGATCCCGCTGATTGAGGGCGACGTGGTGGTGGACCCCATCGCCAACCTGTGGGCCGCCGCCTTCTCCGGTGGTCGCGCTGGCGCTGAAGCCATCAGTGACGGTGCCTCGTTCGATGAGGCGTGGCGGATCACGAAGGAGCGCGCTGCTGGAACGCCGGAGATCGACTGGAGCGAGACCACACTCTACAGTCCCATCACCCCTGCTGGCATCGAGGCCATGATGCGGCAGGATGAGTTGAACCGCCTCATCTCCTACGCGGTCGGACTGGAGAACGAGTACGAGCCGGTTCGTCCCGAAGACAGCACCTACCTTGGCCGCATCCTCGCCAACATCTACACGGCAGAGGAGGGTGGCGTTGTCCACTACCCCCGCCTCATGCAGCGCCTCGGGGCCGACCCGGACGGCTGGATGGTTGCGGCCTCCACGGCTGCCGGCTTGGGTGCGGACGTGCTTGCTCCGGATCCCGTCTTCCAGGGCGCGCCGGCTCTCGCTGGCGCGGGCCTCCGTCGTGGTTCGACGGCGGTGTCGCTGGCTCGGTACGCGCCGAGCGGGATGAAGGCGAGGGGCGCGCTGGCTGGTGCTGCGCCCGAGTTGTTCGCGGCCGTCCGGGGCGTGGAGGACGCCGACGCAGCGACGGTGGCGCAGGAGTTCATCAAGGACGCGACTCGGCAGTTGCAGGCGGCCGGAAAGGACCCGCTCGACGTGATGCCGCAGGAGATGGCGGCCAACTTCGACCGCATCGCCATCACGGCTGGGTACGACCCGGCACTGCTTCGCGCCGCCCTGAAGGAGGACGCTGCTGCCAACGAGGCTGCGCGTGTCGCCTCCATCCGCGACTTCCTCAAGAACGGCCCGGAGGAGTTGAAGGCTGCCCGCCAGTCGGACGGCTACATCGAGACGCTGGACGTGCTCGAGGGCCTCGTTGCCGACGCGCGCCTCACCGAGGACCAGGCGGCGTTCAGTCTCGCGCTGCTGGAGATGAAGGCCCACCAGTCCGGCGACGCCACTGCGTTCTTCGAGCAGTTGCCGCTGCGGGTTGAGGACGTTGTTGGTCCCGAGGCGAAGGTGGTGGAGACTGAGCCGGGGACGGTGGCGGCTCAGGTTTTCGACGATGCTATCGACACGCCGGAGTTCC
>Ga0208019_1001058_pt1 | contig 14877 bp, 29 predicted proteins | sample CB_VirMetaG_5_FD_184540 | JGI IMG/M metagenome (GOLD analysis project Ga0208019, IMG submission 184540) | Freshwater to marine saline gradient viral communities from Chesapeake Bay - CB_1508_1D Viral MetaG (SPAdes) (version 4) | ecosystem: Environmental > Aquatic > Marine > Coastal | place: USA...
TGAAAATAAATGCAAAAAATGCTTGACAAATCGCACTTGCCGCTCAGAGGCCCTCAATCGCGTTCTGAGAGCTTTCTGACCAACCCTATGCCGTGGCATGGGGTAGGGCCTTAAAATCGCTCACAGCGGCTTTTCCTTCTAAATCAATCACTTACATACTGTATGAATTAACAGTAAAAATAGTTTTCTCCAGCAATATCAAGCACTTAACCCCCATTTTCAGACATTTGCAGTGCTGTCAACCCTTGACACCTAGTTTTTCTAGTTTTCCCAGCTTCTCAGCTTCCCAGCTTCCAGCCCCCCAGTGCGTGAATTTTTTTTGCTATAGAAGGTACTAAGACTTCCCTGTGACATTGTGACAATTATTTTCTCTAGACATGTTGTCAGTAGGACGCGGACGTGCTTATAATCCCCACGTCGGCACAGACATGCCCCAGACCCCCATCGGGATAGGCATCACTCACACCGACCGGTTACGACCCACGAGACGGGTGCAGGGCCTCAACCCTACCGAACCTGAGCGGCCAGCATGTCGGGGTGATTCAAGCCACCCTGTCCTGAGCAAACGAGCGGCACCGCATTCGATGACCCAAATAGATCCAGAGACCCCCATAGGGATAGGCGACGGCGAGAACGGTGACAGATAGGCATACCACTATCCCCGCATTGGTATGGCGGCTATTCCCCCACCAATCCCGTGTTGACTAATCCACTAGCGCACCGAGACCCCCTCTCCCATGCGAAGGGCAGTGCATAACAATGCTGGAGTGCAGGACGCACTAAAACGGGTACAGCGGGATCAGGTAGGGAATGGCTGTAACGAGTAACGCCAGAGCTTTCACCATGCCCACCGCGCACTGCGTTGGGTATGACTGAGCGCTCTGCTCAAACCCACTAATCACTAGGGAGTGAATCACTATGCAAGATATGAACATCACCTTTACCGACTCAGTCGAAACCGCCACATTCGATCATGCTGACGGGTCTATCAAGATCAATCTGGAATGGTGGGGATCGCTGGAAAATAGCTACAAGGCGCTGATCATCGTCCACGAGCTTGAGCACCTGAAGGCATGGCAGGCTGGGAAATACAACACCCCCGCCGACTACGTTATCAATGCCGACCTTATGTAACCCATCACTAGGGAGTGAATCACTATGAAAATCAAAGCAACCCACCGCCTGCTCGACTCAGTCTGGACTGTGACCGCGCACATCTCTATCAACACCGCCACCATTGTGGCGTACAGCAGAGATGACGAGGACGGCTACCGTCTGGAGCACAGCCTGCCGAAATGCCAGCTAACTGAGGGCAATGACCGCATCGTCAAGAGTCTGGAGATCAACTGGGGGGGTAACACCAGAAGGTACACCGTCAACAACCCGCAACACATCTTTTCATATCGCTAGGAGCTTTCACCATGCCCATCTCACGGTGGGCATTTGTGAGCGTTCCCGCTCAAATCCAACTTTCACTAAGGGAGTGAATCAAATGGATCGAGAATATACCGTAGTAAAAACAGTGCGCTATACAGCGCGAGTGACATTGCCAGACGGCTTAGATGACGAGCAGATCACCGACATCATCTATGGATTAGCCGAATCTGGCACGTCATGGGATTCAATAGAGACAATCGAATCAGATTGGGATGAGGAGTAAGCAAATGAACATGCAACAGTCTATCGCCAACAATTTCATGGTGCTCAATATCGGAATCGGACGCGCCGATCCAATGAAACACTCAGCAGTAGCAAGTGACGTTGCCGCATCTCAGTGCAGGGTAGACGGCGCCGTACCGGTACGCACCCGTGTCGGATCGCTGGGCCGGCTCACCGCTGACCTGAAACAAGTCAACAGCAAGTTTGCCGCTGTCCGCACTTGGCTCTACGAAAACACCCTGCCGTTCACTGACTGCGAAGACGGTCAGCAGAAGCGCGGCAAGCGATTGGTGCCGGTTGCGAAGGTGCCCGAGGTGCTCGCTAAGCTGGCAGAGATGAAGGGCGAAGCATTCGCCGCACTCAATGCTTTCCTGCCTGACTACCGCGCATACTACGGCGCCCGCAATCGCGCTGACCTTGGCAACGTGTCCGACGTGGATATGCCCGACCCCGACGTGCTCGCCGGCAAGTATCGGATCAGTATCGACCCGCCCGAACCCCTGCCGGTGTTCAATGTTGACTCGCTCGCACTGCCTGCCGGCCTCGCCGCTGACATTGCTCAGCGTCATCATGACCGGCTCAGCAAGCAACTCGACGGTGCGAAACAGTCAGCTATCGAAGGCGCCCAGAAGCATATGGACGTTGTCGAGAAGCAACTGACCGAGGGCAAGCGACTCCACCAGTCACTGCTCGACAATGCCAAGCGCCATGCGGCTCTACTGCGCGGCATGGTAGAGGGGTATGACAATGACCCCCGCGTGCTGGAGGTTGCCGACTTGATTGATCAGCGTATCGCGTCGATACCTAACATCGAACAAGTCAAATACAACAGCACCAAGCGCCAGCAAGCTATCCGCGCCGCTGGCACTGCTAGCAAGGCGCTCGCCGCAGTAGCTAAGGCGCCATCCACCGCACAACCCGTCGCACCTGCGGCATCAAGCATTGTCACGGGCGATTCACTGCTCGCTGACCTTATCGACTAATTGATCTCTAGGGAGGGATTCAACATGGCACACATTCAGACCACCATCGCTCAACTCCAGCAGATTGTTCCGCTGGTACTCAATGCACCCGACAAACAGCCGATCGGATTGATCGGCTCAGTCGGCATCGCAAAAACCCAGTCATTCAAGGGCTGGTTTCGCGACATGTACGCGGAGCATGTCGGCGTCTCTGCCGATCAACTGGGATTTATTCAGGAGCGTGTCGCCAATCGCGACTCCGCTGAGATTGCTGGTGTCGCACTGCCATCCAAGGATGCCAACGGCGACATCATCACCCAGTTCACTAAGCCGCCGCTCATCACCAAAATCGAGCAGACAAAATGCGAGTACGGCATCATTCTGTTCGATGAGCTGATGCAGGCAACCGCTGACGTTCAGAAGGTGCTCGCCGACGTGCTCGACCCCGCTGAGCGCACGCTCGCAGGCTGGGCTATTCCTGACGGCTGGATCGTTTGCTTCACCGGCAACCGTACCGCTGACAAGTCAGGAGCTAGCCGTATGCTCTCGCACCTGCTCAACCGGTGCGCGGTGTTCGAGTTGCAATTCGACATCAAGGGCTGGGCATCATGGGCTGAGCAGAATGATGTCAATCCGCTCGCTATCGACTGCGCGATGGCCTATGCAGATGACGGCTTTTTCGCCGACTGCGTGCCCACTGAGGACGGGCCATTCTGCACCCCGCGCTCGCTGGTACGCGCCGCACAACACCTGACGGCATTCACCGATTCGGCTGAGTTTGACGGTATCGACCTGCCGTCATATGTCGAGTCACTGCTTGCCGCCAACATTGGCGACCGCGCCGCTGGCATGCTGTCCCGCCACATTGCGATGGCTGATCAGGTGCCCACTGCGCGTGACATATTCGCCGACCCCACGGGCGCCAACGTGCCGGACGCGACAGGTTATCAACTGCTCGCCGCCAACCGCGCTATCAATGCCGCGCACGATGCCGATACCGGCGAGGCGGCGCTGGCCTATGTTGTACGCCTGCGTCCCGACTTGCAGGTGTCGCTGGGCTCTAAACTGCTCCGCGCCTCAGCCCGTAACGGCTGGACGCTCACGTCGGATGTCGCTGTTGCGTTCATCCAGAAGTTCCACGATCTGCTACCGCTGGCCCAAGACGCCGGCATGGAGGTGTAACCATGCGAGCCAAGAAGCTATTCGCACCCACCGCTGATCTCACCAACTCGCGCCGCTACATTGCGGCGCTGATCAGCCTGCAAGCCAAAGCGCCTGTTCATTACAGCGTGCTACTCGCGACTGAGGTGATATGGACTGACAAGGTGGGCACCGCCGCCACTGACGGCGTCTATGTCTACATCAGCCCCGACTTCTTCCGTGGGCTGGAGTCGGATTCACAGCGGGCATTCCTGCTTGCTCATGAGGTGTCACACATAATTCTCCGGCACCCCCAGCGCGGCAAGGTGTATCAGGATCGCGGATTCTTTCGGTCCGACATGTCATTCAATCACGGCATGTACAACCGCGCCGCTGACTATGTCATCAACTCCGACTGCAAGGCGATGGGGTTTGAGCCTATCCCGCAGGGTTGCTACTCAGACGAGTACGGGCGCGATGACATTGTCGATTCGGTCTACGCTGACCTGTACCAAAAGCAGGACGAGCCTGAGCAATCCGACGAGTGTAGCCAGCCGGCAGATCAGCAATCGTCTGGAGACGGCGCAGACACTAGCGATGGTGCTTCTGACAAGTCAGGAAGTAACGATGGGGAGCGCCCCCTGCCTGAGCCTGCCGGTCACGACCACCACTTGACCCCCGAGTATGAGGGCACCGATGAGGAGCAGGAAGCCGCCGCACGCGAAGATGAGCATGACATCCGCTCATCAGTGGACGATGGCATCGACCAGATGGGGCAGGATGGACGCGACCCCAAGCGACTCCCCGAGTCTATCCGCGAGGGTTCGCACCGCTACCGCCCCAGCCACGCATCCGACACCGACTGGCGTGCAGAGCTTGCCGACCGGTTCAATCGCGCAGGCAACGGCGGTCAGTCCACATGGACTCGCATCCATCGTCGCCGGTTTTCTACGCTGGGCGTGATCAGCCCCACGTCAATCGGTCAGATCGGGCGCGTCTCTATTGTTGTTGACATCTCTGCATCAGTCAGCCGCGACATGCTCAATCAATTCATGATCGAGTCTGCGTCTCTGATCGACACGCTCCAGCCGCGTGACGGCGTTGTCGTTGCTTGGACTAATCACCGCTTCCACAGCTCCGATGAGGTCTATTCAGGCGCCGAGCTTCTCGACCTTGAGGCGCCCTGCGGCGGTGGCACCTACATGACCGCTGGAGTCGAATGGCTTGAGCAGAATGGTCTGGAGTCTGATCTGGTTATCGTGTTCACCGATGGCGAGATGGGCGACGATGACTGGGCTTCTCTGGCCCAGCGCGACAATCTGGTTGTCGTTCTCGACAGCGAGCCGGTGCCTTGGATTCGACGCATGATCACCGAGTCCGGTGCCGACACCATCGTCGCTCAGGCGGCGTAACCCACGGGGGCCACGCGCCCCCAGTACCCAACCCTGTATTGCCAGCGCACACCTGTGGGCGCCTGTGAAGCGAAGTATGTCTGGCATTTTTATTATTGACAAGTTAGGAGATAGTGCATGAGCGAACGCACCGAGGCTTTGACCGAGGATGAATGGGAGCGGGTCTTTGACCAGATCAAGCATGACCTTTCGATGGGCGATTTTACCGCCCTGTTTGAAATGTTGGATCAACTACCCCCACGCATACTGATGGGATACCTATACGCAAAGTCGCGGAATTGATCGCATTCTGGGCTGAGCAAAACGTCCGAGTAATTCACTGAGGGGGCTCGCCCCCCTTATTTTTAACAAGTCCCAAGGGAGGGATCATTATGGATAATTTTGTAAAGATTATAGAGCTACCAAGCGAGGGGCGCCTGCCAAGCAGAGAACACTTCATACCCACCAGATCAATATCTCACATCACGGATTGCAAAGTTCGGAATGCCACGATTGTGGTTTTGAGAAATGGCACAGAAATAGCCACAGATCAGGTTACGGCATGTCAGCTAATCAAATCTCCTGCGCTTGCTGGGGAGATTTTTTCCGCAAGAGGGGAATTTCTAGACCTGTCTGAGTCGGGGGGGTACGAGCGTACCGGAACGAAAAACGGATGATAGTACTTAGAAGAGCTGGACGGTATTGTCATAGAGTGTTATCTTCAAATCGTGTTTGATTCAGGAGTGTCAAATGCGTTCAGACCTTGTTTGTACCGAATGCGGATCTAGTCGCCTAGACATATTCAGCCCTGTCCACTGGGACATTGGGCGCCAATCCTTTGTAGTAGATGAAGAATTTGTGCGTGAACATGAGCACAGATGCGTGGCCTGCGAGCGGTGGATGCGGCCAGAGCTAAAACCAGTAACATCCCAAGAGGAGTGATTATGATGTTATGCCGAGAATGCTTGGTGGCAAACGGCCACCACCCGAACTGCCCGAATGCCGAGGATATGCCAGATCAGGAATTTGTGCTCTGGTTTAACGGTGGCACACGGCAACATTTTGCCAGCGAATTTGCGATGCGCCGAGCCGCAGACCAGTACGGGTTTGATGCCGACGACGTGTTGCGATTCGGTGAGGTTGACATGTTAGATGATAACGGCCTTATCGTTGGCGGTTGCTATGTGGAGGAAGATGCTTATGTCTAGCCTCGACACCCAAGTGGGCGGCGACCACTACAAAAAGATGAAGATCCAGCCGCTGGAGTATGCGCTGGAGAATGATCTGGGAATCTGTGAGCACGCCGTTATCAAGTATGTGACTAGGTGGAAATACAAGCATGCCGATGGCGTGGAAGACCTGAGAAAGGCTCGCCACTACCTCGACATCCTGATTGAGCGGGAGGTGGGTGATGACTGAGAAAGCCAGAGAAGCCCTTACCATCCTGTTTTTTACGATACTGTTCTTAGCCGCGTCATCGTCAGATTATGAAGATGCTGTCGCCGACGCACAATTTTACTGCGAACAAGTCAGGCAGAAGGCATGGCCTGACTTCAAACCTGAAACCAACTGTGAGGAGTAGTGATATGAATGCCGCAAAAAAAAGATGGTCAAAGATAGAGGACGAGATGCTCGCTCAGGGCATCAAAGAGAAATCCAGCTATGTCGATATTGGCAAGGCGCTGGGCCGCTCTGAAAAATCAGTGCAGATGCGTGCGTTTGTGATGAGAAAAAAATCCCAGCAATTTGCCAAGTACAAGCCGGCACGAAAGGTTGCCAAAAGCACGCCAAAAAAGCAGGACAAGCCGGTCATTCAGCACCAATACGTTCTGCCTGATATGACTCAGATTGCAAGCCAGTACGACCGCCTGTTTCTGGCGGCAGTCATATCAGCGATGTGCTCGTTCTCCACGATGGTGATGTTTGCCATCGCAGTGTTGGCGTCCTGATGGGCGCCCTCGGGGGCCGCCAGCATGCCCTCAGTAAGGAGCAAGTCGCCGAGGCGCTTGAGCTTTACGAACAGGGTAACTACTGGTGGCAGATCGCAATTATGATGAGGGTGAGCATTTCCACCCTCATGCGCTACATCCGCAATGCGGAAAAATATGGCTATTCATTTTGGACTAGCTATCCGAGAGAGGATTGATGTTATAGTGAACATGCCCCCGTCACTCCCTCCGCGAGCGGCGGCGTGGTTAGACGGTATTCCAAGGGGGCGCAATTCAGATTGGGATATCTTCAACCGCCGCACCACTTCTTGGTCACCCATTCGCGGTGCCAGCTTGCTTTATCATAGAGAGAGAGCCGTCGATCACAGTCATTGTGGTCAATCACGGTTCTGATCTTTTCCTCCTGCAAGGCATACACCAACACCGCCCTTGCCCTTAACTTACTTACCCCCAAAAACTCTTCAACGTCTTCGATCGTGAAGCTAACTGCCGGTATCTTTAACAAGTCATTGATAAGATCGGGTGCCTGACGGTTTTCATTTTCCACGCAGATGCCTCACCGGATTCCTCCCTCCCGCCATGCGCCGCTCCGCAACCCACGACAGCCCTTCCTTGAGCACCTTCAGCTTTTCCGGATCTGACGAAATATCCCACCCATGCAAGACAACCTCCTCCACCAGATATTTAACGTAGTGACCGTATCGGTTGCTGATCAGCTTCATGGTGCGACTAAACCGCATCAGGTGATCGCTCGCCATAGGATCTTCCTTGCGCTTCCCCCCAGTGCTCGCCTCAAATCTCAGCGGCTTGGTGTAGATGCCGGCAACGACAGCCTGATTCATGATGTACTCGCCGGCCTGATGCTCTTGCAGGGTAAGCAGTCCGTCCATCAGATAGCGGTCAATCAGCGTCTGATCTAGAACCTTGGCCCGAGGCACCTTGCCACCCTCGACCATCACGCTGTGGCGCTTGTAAATCTCGCTGGTGCCAAGGTCTGTGTGTAACTTGTCAGACATAACAGAATTGTCCCCGGATGGATTTTTCAAAATTCGTATCGACAGCAACGGCAACGTAGGGATTGGGACGCTGTTTCTTGTCTATCCCTGACAAGTTATCAGAACTCATCAAAGTCGTCCCAGCTTCTGCTCACCCCCTTGATAGAGCTAAGGTTTACCGCCGGCTCAGGCGGATTAAATCCTTCATACCTGCCGTTTGACAAGTTATATGTAAGGCATGCCATGCCCTGCTGACCAACCCATTTGAATCTCGACTTCCAGCAATGCACCTCAACGCAGTCCTCTGCTCGGTGTACCGTGATCCCCAGATCAGCTTTCGCAAACCAAGCCGCAGATCCGGATATGTTCATCCCCTTGGGAACCGCATAGGTGCCATCTTCTCGGGGGTACATTTTCTGGGGGTGGGCGACAAACCAGACATGGATGCCGTGGGCCTTGGCAAATGAGGTGATCTTGCTGAGCATGTAACTAATCCCAGTATGCTCCTCGGCGCCAGTCTGCTCAATGTAGTTATATGGGTCGATGATCAGACCCCTAACACCCAGCCGCATCACCGCCTGCTTGGTTCTGTCGATCACGCTCTCAATGGTGCTCATGCCGCCATCCTTGGACTCAAGGAAGACAAAGTGGTCATTGATGAACTCGACTGCATCAGCCAGCTCCTCTTCGGTCATTCTGGGGCCAAGCCCATCGTAGAATGGCTTGCCCGTCACCTTCTCTGCCAGCTTGGCTATGTGCATGTGGGGCGGGTTCTCAAACGAGCACACCGCAAACTTCCATGACTCACGCTGAGCGAGATTCACCATGATCTGGTCGATAAACTCAGACTTACCTGAGCTGGGCATGCCGGTGACGATGGTGAGCTGTCCCTCCGCTACTGTGAACAGGTCATCTATAGCAGGTATCCCAGTCGACGCCCCCCGACCGTGCCCATTGGCATAGATCTCACGCACATCATCGAAATAATCCACGGCGCCATACACCCCAGAAAGGGGCACCGGCTCAGGATTGTCAAATAGATTCTGGGTCTCTTCCGCTCCGAGGCGCTGAACCGCATCGTTGCCGTCCTTGATCTCCTCTGGAAACTTGACGCGCCAGCACTTAGCCCGACCCACTCGACGCGCTATCTCTTCTGCCAGCGCTTCACCCGCCTGATCATTATCGGTTGCCAGAACAATCTTTTTACACCGCTCCAGCCGCTCCCGCTCCTCCCAGATGTAACTAAACTTGTTATCCTCTTCCGGAGACACCCGATTTTGACTGACCTTTGCAGGTGCGCCGTTGGGGCAAGATACGGCTCTAATTCCAACGCTAGCCAAGGCAATGACATCACACTCCCCCTCGACTATCGTTAAATGCTCGTCGATATCTTCCACGTTTTCGATACCGTAGAAGGATCTAGGCGCCCCATCACAGGAAAATGCCTTGCCGTCAACGGAGCGCCACTTGATTGCAGTGGGGTTTTCGCGTGGCCCGTAAACAAACCCGACCGCTTCCTTCAATTCGCCGTGGAAGTGGCGGGTTCCGGTGGTCATTGCCGGTAAGTTGTCAAGAGTATCCAGATGTACGCCGCGCCCCTCAAAAAATCCTTTGATCAGATCGACGTTGTAGTTTAATTGCGTGGGTATCCTGACAACTTTCTCCATGTGAGCCTCGTAGAATTTTTGCCGCTTCACCGCGCCAGCAATGCCACAGTGGTGGCAGTGGTACAGCGAATGGTCTGATTTAATTGTGATTGAAAAGGTTTTTTGGTTCTTTTTCTTACGCTGGTCGCCGCACTCAGGGCACCTCACCCTTGAGTCACGTTGGTGCCCCAGCACATACTCATCCAAACTCATAACACTTGCCTACCCCCTATTTTTGTGATATTGGTAGACTCTAGTACTGTCCTAGACTAGGAAAGAAACAGCTTAGTTCATTACTATTTTTAATATTTAGTAATGTCCTAGACTAGAACAGTCCTAGATGTAACACTCCTAAAGTCCAAACTTAGCCCCCGCCACAGGGGGCTTTTTTTAGCCCAGCTCTTCCATCACCATGCGAGCGACCACTCTCTGCTCGGTCTGACTCAGCAACAGCATTTCGTCGAGGGCGTCCTGCAAGCCGACTGGATAGCCAGCGATTTCGCAGTGAGCAAGAAAAACAGGGGATTGCAAATACTTAATGGCATCCGCTTTTTCTTGGGATTGACCACCTACCAAATCACGGATCGCTTGGAATATCACCTTTCCGTATACCATCTTGTAGGTGTCTGACATGTATTTCTGCCCGAGGGTTTTCCTTGTCAACCCCGCCCCAATAAATATGTTTTTCTTTCACCTGCCGATCATTCTTATACACCAGTCCCTGCAAGCAGTCCAGTATTAACGACTCATCAAGGTCAGGTCGGCGACTCGCATAGAATATTTTTATGTCCACGGCGACATCTTCAGTGAATGGCTCGTCAAGTTGGGGACACTGCTGAGAAAACGACTTAACATAGTCCAGCGCTTTTTGTGATTTGATGAACAGCGGGCGCCCACTCTTACTCTTGACAAGTCTACGGCTATTCGCCTTGCTACACGGCTCACCAATTACAACAATACTTATTGACATAGATACAACCCATCATATAATTAACGTCGAACATTAGCAGGGAGGTTCGATCATGAGCAAGATGGGCCGTTATGTTTATCAACTGCAAGAGGAGAACGAGCAGTATGACTATCCAGATAGAGAAGGGTGTACCGATGCCGAATCGCACCCGCTTGCCAGAGTTACCGTTTACGGCAATGGAGATCGGAGACTCGTTCGTCGCCCCCGTACCTTCGACCGACAACCGCTTGATACAGGCGCTGAGGCAGAGAGTGACAAGGTATCAGAAACAGAATCCCCCCAAGAAGTTCAGCGTCGTGCAGGACGGCGAGAGCATGAGGGTGTTTAGGGTCATATGATCATAACCAACCAGCACAATCTGCCTGAGCCTGTTTTCAAGGCGCTCACGCACAGCGATTACAGTCGGGGATCAAGCAACCGCTCGGTTACTCAACTGATTGACTCGCCGCGTGTTCGCATACTCAGGAAAGAGCATGACGACGAAATCTTTGAAGATGCCTCGGACATGTTGTGGTCAGTGCTGGGAACGTCCGTCCACCATATGTTTGAACAGCACCAGCCCGATGGCCACATCGTGGAAGAGCGCCTTTATGCAGAGGTGGAAAACTGGGTGATCAGTGGGGCGATTGATGTTCAGCGAGCGGAGTCAGATGGGTCAGTTACAGTTCTCGACTACAAATGCACCTCGGTTTGGTCAGTCATTTACGGCAAGAAGGAGTGGCACAACCAGCTTAACTTCTATGCTTGGCTGGTTGAGCAGTCGAAAGACATTGAGGTTAACAAGCTACAGATCGTCGCCGTGTTGCGTGATTGGCAACGCTCCAAGGCCAGCTTTGAAGAGAATTACCCAAAAGCCCCTCTGGTGATTGTGGACATACCTCTTTGGTCTCAACAAGTCAGGGACAAGTATGTTCGTGACCGAGTCAAGCTACATCAGGACGCCGAGTTCGAGCGCTTAACCGGAGGGAGTCTGCCGCTGTGTTCGGACGAAGAGCGCTGGAAGAAGGACAGCACATTTGCGGTGATGGCTAAAGGCCAGAAGCGCGCCAAGCGTGTTTTTTCTGACCGGCAATCCGCTGAAGACTACATTGCCCAGCAATCGGGCGCTGGTCTGGGTGTCGAGGAACGGGCGGGTAAGTGTACCCGTTGCGAAGATAACTGGTGCCGCGTAGCGCAGTTCTGCGATCAGTATGGGGAGGAGATGTGAGCGATCCATTGGGCACTGACCCTGAGTTCTATACGAGGGTGGTAGGCATGATGCAGGCGTCCACGCCTAAACTGCAAATCACCGTCAATGGAAACCGGCTGGCTTTTTATCTAGCCGACAAGTATATCGGCGAGCTGACAACCGCCGAGTTTTACAAAATGAAACCTAACGAAGTTTGGAAAGCACTAGGAGTAAGCGATGTCTACAAAAAAGGATACCTCCTCTGAAACGCTGTACAGCGCCCTTGTTAAGCTCAGGGGCGTGCTCAGCAATCCAGAGAAAAACTCAGTCAACCCGCACTACAAAAGCAAGTACTGTAAGCTGGAAGATTTGATTGCACACGTCAGAGGGCCGCTCAGCAATCACGGCCTCACGTTCGTACAGAATATTGTCAACGAAGAAAAATCTGTCATGGCACAAACAACCATAATCCATGAGTCAGGCGAGGCGATGACGCTGGACGGACCCGCCGTTCTCATTGACAAGTTTACGCCACAGGGTGTTGGTGCCGCTTGTACATACGCAAAACGGTACGCGATTTGTAGCGCCTTTGGCATCGAATCTGACGACGACGATGACGCCAACCTCGTTGAAGACCAGTTCAAGGACAAGGACAAAACGAAACCGCCAGTAAAAACCAAGGCCGCACCCAAGCCAATAGCGGAGCCAAGCAATGTGACGCCGATCAAGGCGGCAGACGGCAAGGCGCCTCAGAGTATTGGGTCAGAGGAAGAGGCGCAGAATGTCGTCAACTTCATCAAGGAGACGGTAGACACTTTCGCCGCCGGCTCCGAGGCTCAGCTAATTGATTTCTGGAAGCAGAATAAGCAGGTGATTGACCTGCTCGACAACAACTTTAACGAACACTATCAACAACTCAAGTCGCATTTCACTGCGGCAAGAGCAAAGCTGAAGGAGGCTAACTAATGAGTAAGTATCACAAGACCGAGGGTGGGCTTTGGGTCAACACCGAGAAGTCGAAAGCCAACCAACCCGACCGCACCGGAACCTTGGCGGTCTCTCGCGAGCAACTGAAAGGGTTGATTGCGATGGGCAAGAAGGGCGAGACCGTCAAGATCAAGATTGCGGCATGGGACAGGAAGGCTCAGGACACCGGACAGCCCTATCAGTATGTAACTGGTGAGGTCTATTGGGATGGGGAAGAAGAATCAGCCCCGACACCTCCCCCGCCCCCGCCCGAGCCTGTTGCGGCAGGAGAGGATGACTGGCCGTTTTGATTCGATCCAAGAAACTGCTCGACGCGGCTAAGGATCAAGCGTGCGTCAACTGCGGGGCCAGAGATGGAACCGTGGTTGCCGCGCACTACACTGGGTTGCGTAGCCATCTGCTAGGAAAGGGCACCGGCCACAAGCCGCATGACCTGTGCGTTGCAGACCTATGCCACAGATGTCACCACAAGTTTGACGTGGCGCGTGATGGGTCATCCTTTGAAAAAAAGATTGACCTCAGTGAGCAGTTTTTATTCCTGATAATTCAGACGCTAGTTAGGCGCATTGGTCAGGGTGTTATCACAATCAAGGGAGAGAAGAATGCCAGAGCACAACCCCATAGTAAGATTAAGGGCTCGCCCAACCAGAAAAAGGGCGATTGATGCCATGTGTGCCCACTGCATGGGTTGCACAGATGACGAAATAGAATCAGGCTTTAAGCGCCTTATTCGGGAGTGTACATCACTCAAATGTCCCTTGTGGCAATTCAGGCCGTATCAAACAAAGGAGCAGAAAGATGCAACTGCACATACCTAGAACCAAATCCATTCAGTTAATGAATGTATTTCAGTTTTTGTCATCCGCATTTCCTGACGCGGTCAGGGATCTTATAGACACAAACAAGCAGGCACCGCACGGCGTCACGATTGAAATCAAGCCGCTTCGTAGCGCACGCACAAGGCCGCAGGAGAATTACTACCGGAAGCACTGCGCCGAGTTCGCCAGATTCTGCGGTATGACGCCAGATGAAATGCACGAAGAAATGCTGTGCCAGTGCTACGGATCTACCGAGCACGCAACTAAGTTCGGGATCAGAAGGAGACCGGCGAAGCGTAGCGGAGACGCCAGTAGAGGTGACTACTCAGATTTAATTGAGACGCTGTGTCGGGTAGCCGCAGAGGTTGGCTACTACGTTCCGCCGTCAGAGGATCGCCTGTGACAAGAATTAAGGTGGAGCTGGAGGGTGAAGCCTACGCAGACGTGCTGTCGGCGATGAATAACTTCACTCAGGAAATACTGGACAGGATTGAGGAGATTGAGTCGCTAATGGATCGCCTTGCCTCCATGACTGGCGCCAATGCTGAGACGCTGGACACTCTAAGAAACGCTGTAGAAAGACTGGAAAAAGCCAAAAGGGCGCTGGACTTGGACGGCAGTGATGGTTGATCCTGAGACGAGCAGGCTGGAAGAGATGCGCTCTCAGGTAAACGAGTTTCACAGAAGCAACCCAGAGGTGTGGAAGATGTTTGTCGGCTTCACCTTTGAGATGATTATGTCGGGACGAAAGCACTATTCAGCAAAGGCGGTTTTTGAGCGACTGAGGTGGGAGGTAGATATTAAGCACGGCCCCGCCAACACGTTCAAGCTCAACAACAACTACCCCGCTTTTTATGCTCGCCGATTCCACCGGATGTACCCAGAGCACGATGGGTTCTTTAGGACCAGAAAGCAGATATCCGACGAATGCGTGGCAACTAACCTACCGGAGCTAGGGCCGGATGATTACCCTGAAGAGAGGGCGGGATGAGACACTGCTATAGATGCAACAAGTCGGGCGTGCCGATCAAGGACGCACTGTGCGACAGGTGCAAGGAAGAGATATTGAGAGAGATGACCCCAGCAGAATGGCTGATCCCGTTTGGTGTTGTAGCTCTGATGTCTTTGGGGTTATTTATTTTTACTAATGGATGACTTCGCCTTCTGAGCCGGTTAGCTCATAGATACATGC
>Ga0208019_1001065_pt1 | contig 14832 bp, 18 predicted proteins | sample CB_VirMetaG_5_FD_184540 | JGI IMG/M metagenome (GOLD analysis project Ga0208019, IMG submission 184540) | Freshwater to marine saline gradient viral communities from Chesapeake Bay - CB_1508_1D Viral MetaG (SPAdes) (version 4) | ecosystem: Environmental > Aquatic > Marine > Coastal | place: USA...
GACGGATAGTGACGCGCAGCCTGTCCAGCTTGTTGGACATCAGGAGTCCTGCGATGATGGCACCCATAACACCACCAATCGAGAGAGTCAGGAAGAGACTGAGCGTGTTCATGATTCAGTTCCTTAAGGTGAAGACGATGCGCCCATTCGACGCATCGAGGATCAGCACCCGCACGGGTGCGCCCAGTCGGTTGCGGTGGCCCGCGAGTACCCGTTCGGGTGCGTCATGTGTCGTATCAGCAGGTAGCTGGCAGATCCGCACCAACTTCTTACACATGGCGCTGTGCCAATAGATACAGCTTCAATGGACTGACGTTGTCAGGATCCAATGGATGGACCCAATCGACATCACCGTCCTGCAAAACCCTGACGACAGCCTCTGAGCAGAATATCTCGCTGCTGCCTTTGTCCTTGTTGCCACCTCGCCAGACCCTGAGGACATCGATCCAGTCCTGGTAGGGTGTCCCCTCAAGCGCATCAATCGCATTCCCCACAGCAACACGGTGCCCGTGGATGGCGATCGGCACGATGCGAAAGTCACGACCTTCCTTCAGGCCTGCCAGTCGGAGGAAGGCTGGGCGCCGGACAAATCCAGCGACCGCATCCGCACCGTACAGGAAGGGTTGGTTGTCCTGAATCTTCACGATCTCGACGTGATGCGGAATCCAGTCAGGCACAGGCTCCCTCCTGATCTTTGCGCCGAGCCATGTGCCGAAGCGAATCATCCGCTCGATCAGACCATTGCCACGGAAGAAGACGATGTCACCTGTCTGCATGGGCCTGTCCCCTCTTGGTGAAGTGCTCGGCAGCGTTGCCCCCAACCATCGCGATCAGGCTTCCGAGTATGCCCTGCATGAGGACATCCGTCAGGAACCCAAGCCAGCCTGAAGCGACCAGTGCTGCGAGTGCAATGGCGAAGGCTGTCAGCTTTCTGTGCCCTGTCATTTCGCTGTCCTCGAGCTTCTCAGTTCGCCGACCAGTTCGCTGATACTCGTGGCAACACCCGTGAAGGCCGCCTCGAGCTTTGTCAGCACAGCTAGCATCTGCTTGTCTGTCTCGGCTGAGATGATGTGGGTCTTCTCGAGGCCTCGCACCAGCTCTCGCGTCTCGTGGGCTATAGCCCTGGCTTCTTTGGAGATCTGCATGGTGTCCCTGAGACTGTTCAGAGCCTCGGCGATCGCTCGCCGTGTGGCCTCTTTCGCCTCAGCCTCCTGTTGTGCGTCTGGTCTACGGATGAACCAATTGATCGCTTTGCCTGCCTGAGAAAGCAGTATGAGAGCGAGCAGCAACTGAATCAGGTGGTCCCCATTGAGGGCGGTCGTCATGGCTGTTCTCCTTCAGGGCGGTTAGAGAGAGCCTTGGCTATGTGGGGGGCACAGCCAAGGCTTCTTCACTTATCTGGCGTCACGCAAGCAATGATTTCGCTCGCTCTGAACTCAATCGGCCGGACGCGCACGAACGCATTCAGCGCAGCGGCCTCAGCGTCCGTATCCACGCCGCGCCCACCACCGCCAGCCTCGATGATATGCTCAGGGCCGATCACGAAGCTCACATGATAGGCATCCAGCGTGCCGTCATCCAGCCGCCTGCCATAGATCAGGATGTCGCCGGGCTTCGGCCTGCTGCCCGTGGCGCGGGGAAAACGCTCAAGAAAGCCATCAGACGAGAGCCGCTCATAAGGGCCAAGCCAGCCGACAGCGCGGCAGATCTCGCTCACGAAGCCCGAGCAGTCGAATCCGAAAACAGGGTCATCATTTCCGGCGCTGGGCATTGAGCCGTCCGTCCAGTAGTACCTGGAGCCGATAAGGCTCCAGGCATACCGGATTGCCGTGCTCACATCCTGATAGCTCATCTCGTGACCCGTACTTTCAGGGTGTCGATGGCAGCATCCTGCCAGGTCGTCCCGGAGGTCGTACCATCTCCCGTCGTACCAGTGCCATGCAGCCACAGCTCCCAACTCGCGAGATCTGCCTCGTTCAAGATCGGCATGGAGAGAGTGTAGCCAGTCCCGAGGTCGCAATTGCGAATGAACAGGAAGGCCTCATCTGGACTCCTGAATCCATCGTAGCCTCCAAGCTGGATGATCGGATCTGATGGGGTTGCGGCCGCTACTGATGGTGTGAGCGCACCGACAGGGTAGAAGCCTGATGTCGATCCATTGAGTCCTGGCAGCGTGCCATATCCACCGAACCGCCTCAGAGCTGTTGTGATCTGCTGATCCAAGCAGCCGAGCGAATCCGTCTCAATGCCAGTAGTGCAATCGTAGCTAATGCAGTTCCGCAGGTTATACAGTGCTGCATTGTTCGGGCTGAAGGCCGTGGTGGAACCAGTGATGTAATTATTGGCAACCGTCATCCCGTAGCTTTTGTATGGCGTATCTCCAGCGCCGCCGCCATAGATACCAATGTTGCACCCTATCAGGTCGTTGTTGAAGATGTAGCCGTTGTCACCGCCCGTGGCATCTGTTCCCGACCCGCCGAAGCTGATCCCGTATCCGTTGTCCTCGACGGCGCTCAAATCGATCGTGTTGAAGCGCACCAGTGCCGAATCTGTGCCGCCAAGATAGAACCCACCAGAATACGCACCGACTGCGCCGCCCACAGTATTGTGCTCAAGGACGACACCATTGAATGTCCTGGTTGTGTCGCCTTCATTGGATATTTGCACGGCATATTTGACGATGTCGGAAAAGGTGCAGTTCGTGACACTTGATCCGGTATAGTCTGCGGCGGCTTGATAATTTCTCAGATACACGCCGTGCTCTTCAAGGTCGCTGAACGCGCACGAATCTACCACCGTCAAGACTGCTCGCGACATGATGCCGGTTCCGATTGATGCGCCTGACTTCGTGTCCGTGAATGTGCAGTTATCGGCGGCAAGTGATGTCACATCTTTTGCCGCAGCAAACACATTGTAAGCCGCGATCGAGTCACCGTCGAAAGTTAGGTAGCGCAGGGAAAAGCTACCCTCGGTCACGTTAAAGCAGTAGTCTGTCGTGCCGACGCCTGAATTCTTGATAACCACGCCGTCAGGGTCAGCGGCAAGCCCGAGCAGCGTGATGTTTGTGACGCTTGATGGCTGAGTGCTCGTGGCATAATCATTGAACCCCGCATAATCACCAGCGGCCTTGAACCGTACCGTGCTCCCTCGCGTGATCCGCTTCATGGCATACGACAGCGTTTTCAGCGGGCTGGTATATGTGCCATAGCCTTCATCGGAAACGCTCGAGTCCACCCAAATGTCGATAGGTGTGGTCGTGCCATACTGCGTGATGTCCAGCGTGTGATTGGCGTTCAAGCTGTCAGCCGACAGGGCGGCGCCATAAATACGCAGCTCGACAAGGTGAAGCTCGCCGATCCTGTGGAATGGATCGCCGACATAAAGGTCGATCCCGTCGAGTACTTGAACCCTGGTAGCCGTGGTGGATTCAGCGGAACCAACCGTCGCGTCATCAAGCGCATTGAAATAGATCGAGTTCGTGCTCAGCGAATCGCAGACCCAAGCGGCTTTGTGCAGGCTGCCAAGCACATAGGCTGATGATCCCGAGACTGACGCATCCGTGATGCCGCCTCCGCTGTCATTCCTTAACGTCATGGCTGACCTGCCAGTAGCCCCCATTACGTTCTTGAGCGACCAGCCGTGCGTGCCATAGATCCTGTTCGTCGAATCAAGGAAATCTGCCTGCATCGCTATCAAATTTGCGTAATCCGTGACGCTTGACGTGGTTAGGTCTGTGCAGCTGAAGATCGCCTCGACCGTCCACTTTTCGCGGCCCGCAAGATCAAGGGCGCCAGAGTCGCAGAACAGATATCCGAGGCTGTCTGTTTTTGCGGCATCGCCGATACGGATGCCTGGCACGGTGCCGTTTGTATTCTTCCACACATTGTGAACTGTGCCATACCCCTGCAAGGTTGCACCGCCGACTTCATCGACGAAGGACTTCTCCGTGTAGTCTTGAAATGTCCAGCGGTGAAGCAGGTTGTCTTCCTGAGCCAGACCCCAGGCATCCCTGAAGGCCAATAGGCCCATGAAGGCGACCAGGCATGTGAAGATTGTCTTTCTCATGAGTCTATTCTCCTTCCTTAGTCTCAGGATCCACCCGAGAAGTCCCAGCTGTTTTCGATAATGGTCTCTTCCGCGTAGCTGTAGATGCCAGCTGCCGAACTCTGGCCGATGATGTACACGCCCCACGTGCCTGTCGTTGCGGTCCCTGTTGACTTGACGTACATCTTGCCCACATTCGCCAGCGTGGCGCTCAGGGCTGTGGACCGGACAGGCAGCTCGATGGCGAGGCTGCTGATCTGCACCAGCTTATCATCCTCACCCGTCGCTGTTGCATCCTCGACTGCAGCATCCCCGAGCCCTAAAGCTGAACGACTATCTGCAGCATTCAGCCCCATCCATCCTTCAACAGTCAAGACTGGCCACAATTGGGCAGAAGTGTAGGCGATGTCGAGGAAGCCAGACAGCCGGCTGACTTCGGTGCTGGAGAAGGCGCTGATTGTGTCAAGCTGAGCATCCCAGGCCTGCACATTAGAACCGATAGCAAGACCGAGCATCGACCTCGCTTGAGCTGCTGATGTTGATCCTGTGCCGCCATTAGCGATCGATACAGGTAGACCAGGAGCATCGTCTGGGTCCACATGGCTGATCTCATCCAGACCGGCAACGAGTGTACCAGCCCCTGCGCCCGTGTAGACACTGTACTCACCGGTGTCAAGGTCTGTGCTTGTCGTATAGGTCCCATCGCCATTATCTATCAACGTGCTTAGGGTTGTTGATGCCACGACCGTCGATGTCGCAGTATCCTTTACCTGCACTGTCAGTCCGGTTTGGGGAACGCCGGACGAGTTTTCAAGTGTGAAGCTGAGCTTTGCCATGTCAGACGACTCCCTTTTTTGGAAAGTTGTATCCGTAAATCGTTGTGTCTTGGCTTGCGAGAACTAACGCTTGAGGCGCATAGCTATAAATGCCAGAGTTTGAGCTTTGAGCTATAATGTAAAGGCCCCAAGTGCTTGATGATGCTGTACCAGTAGCCTTGATATACATCTTGCACACATTGCCAGAGATTGATGTAAGGTCTATCGACCGAGTTGGAACAGTGACACTGTTATCTGCTATCTGTACTATCTTCCCATCTTCGCCAGTGCTTGTGATGGAATTGACGGCAGCCGTGCCAAGGCCGAGTGTGGCTCGCACTGAACTTGTGTAGAAAACAGTCCAGAAGTTTGTCGTGGTCATCGTCGCGAATCTGACGTAGCTGTTCGGGGCGTTATCCAGCAGTGTCGATAATCTCGTCACTTCGTCACCGCTAAATGTGCTCATCTGATCGAGAATGCTGGAGTATGGTTGAACGAGTGTGCCTATGGTTAAACCAAGGTTGTCACGCGCCTGGGTGATGTTCGTTGCGCCTGTTCCACCGTAGATCACACCGATGGGAAGATCAGGCGTGTCATCTGGATCAACGTGAGCCACTTCATCGAGAACTGGCACAAGAGTGCTGTCCAGGAATACACTATACTCTCCAGTGCTTAAATCAGTAGAAGTCTCATACGTTCCGTCTCCATTATCAATCAGGCTCAGGTCGGCAGTCGATGCGACGACAGTGCTTGATCCGTCTTTGACTTGTACAAGGTCTCCCGTGATCGGAGTTCCTGCTGCATCTTCCAGTGTGAATTGAAACTTTGCCATATCAGACGACTCCCTTCTTTGGCGATGCCGTACCGAATACAGCCGTGTCAGGAATCTCGATGGACTCATAAAGCTCGACTGATTCAAGACTCACAGTAATCGCATCCTGAGATGTGATTGATGCACCTTTCTCGAGTTCTATACCCTCTATCCTGCAGAGGACTTGAAAGCTCGGCACATCGCTATATGGCCTGATGATGATTAGCTGGCGCTGATTGTACCATGTAAGCAGGTTCGTGAGCTGAGTGTTTTCAAGGTTCACCCACTTATACGTCGCGATAAACCTGAATTTCCGATCACCGTAGATCCTGTCACCGGACAGCGTGGTCCAGATATCGCTGACTTCAGGATCCCAGCGCTCTTCGCGCCCACCGTTCAGTGTGTGCGGATAGCTGTAGTCCGTATTGCTCACGCGGATGACAGGTGCGCCGGTGCCGATCCAGTTGCTCATGCCGACTCCTCAATCGTTTTCACGCGAAAGCGCTTGCCGTCGGTGGAATAGTCCAGCCCCGTGACCACGCCTGTGTTCGTGGTGGCCAGCATCTGCAGCCCTGTAGGCCATTCCGTTACTGCCCACTCACCCTCAGTCTCGACGACATCACCACCTACCTGCTCGCTATACCACAGCTTGAGTGCATTGATCACGCCCGAGCGGATCTTCATGCCGAAGCTGGCCGGATCAAGGATGTCCAGCTGCTCGATCTGAATCTCTGCAGGGTCTTGCCCTTCGCGGCTCATGCTGTAGCTCAGGGCGCTGGTCGTGTCAGGAAGGGTGATCTGCGTCGCCGTGGTCGTCCAGCGTGGGATCGCGGTCACAGTCTCGTTCTCGACATGGATCAGGCGGCCGGAGACGATAGCGAACAGGCTGACCATGCTCGCGAGGCTCTCTTCGCTCCACCGACCAGTGAAGGTCTGCAGGGTCGGATTGCCCCACCAGCTCGCGTAGACGCGATTGTTCGCCTTGACGACCACCCACGTGCCGCGCTCCACATCGTAGGCAGCGAGGATCGTGACCGGTGTCCAGGCATCCAGCTGTGCGTTAGCACGGTGATAGCTCAGGATCTCGGCTTCGCTGATCCGGTCGCTACTGGTTGGCGCGTCCGTTCTGGCGAGCCATGTGGCAGGAGTCTCGATACCAAAGGACTGGAGCCTGTTGTAATAGCTTGGACCATCTGCAGGGCAGCTCGAGACGACGAAAAGCTCTTCTGCATCCTGCTGCTCGCCTCCTTCGTAATCAGCATAGTCCGGTGTGAAGACTCCGATCAGCAGGGTATCACCGTCCATCTTGCAGCCAAGCCAGTCAGATTCGTCGGTCTCGACGAAGGACTGAAGGATCGGATCCGGATATTCGTAGAGGTTGACCCATGTGTAGTCGATGTTGCCGAACTGGATCAAGCCATACGGGTAGTACATACCCTCAGGGACTTCGTTCTCATCCTGCACATCGATCGTCCAGCTGCTGACTTCGGGCACTGTGTCTGGCCGGTTGATGTTGTACCACGAAAAGAGGCTGGTCAGGGCTTCCGACAGCGTTGCGTTATTCAGCTCGAAGACGTGGGTGGTCGTGCCGGACGCATCGTCTGTAGTCGTTCCGCCTGCCATCACGTCCTTGAGTGCCACAGAGAGCGGCTGAGCGACGATCTCAGGCGTGTCCGACCACTCGTCCACCACTTCATCGACGAAGCCGTAGAAGCGCTCTGTGCCGTCCACTTCGATCTTGACCGTCTGGCCGCGCTCTTCGGTCACCGGACTGCTGATGTGCATCAGGAAAGAGAACGACTGCGACTGCCACTCGAACAGACCCTTCCCCTTCACGGATGTCTCGACCCACTCGGGCCACTGGTCCGTGATCACGTAGGACGTGATGTCCGTATCTGCAAGGAAGACCGTGATCACAGCTTGCCTCGCGCCTGAATGGCCAGTTGACGACCCATCTCACGGCCCATCTTGCGCGGATTAAGCGCAGCCTCCAGCCTGTCGAGCCGGCTGTTCACGCCTTCGAGCAGCTTGTGTGCCTTCGTGTCTGCGCTTGTGGATCCAGCCGTCAGGTGGGGAAGCAGGACTTCCGAAGCCCACGTCTTGAAGTGCTTCTCAGGTGCGACGATCTCGCGGCCTGATGCCGCCACATTCTCGCCGATCAGCGCCAAGGTCGGCTGACCGATGACACCACCTGTCTCGAACTTCGTGATGGAAGCCCTGAGGCCAGCGAACAAGGCTTCAAGTGCGACCAATCCAGGCATCTGCTTGGCAATCGAACCAATAGATGCGAAGGGGTTGGCCATGCTGGAGATGATCGCGTTCGCAATCGCTGCCACCTTGGCAGCCAGCACCTGCCGCTCGATGGCATCGACGATCATCAGGAGGATGTTCCTGAGCGCGTTACGCACGCCTTCCATATTGCCCTCGAAGGCAGACTGGATGCTGTCGCCGATCTGACTGGCAATGGCGTTGACCAGGCTGGACATCTGCTGGAATCGCTGCTCGAGCTTTGCCTGCGACTCAGCCCAGCTCGCATCGAGGATTGCGTTGCGCCGCTGCTCGATCAGATAGAGCGCATCTACGTTGTCCGAGTAGATCTGGGTGAGATCATCAAGCAGCTCAAGCTGTTCGTCTCTATTCCCGCGACGCATCACGAGAGAGTCGTTCAGGAAGGCGTTGACGGCATTCAGGCGCTTCAGGTTGTTCGCGTCTTCCTGCGCCTTCAGCTCGGCCGCTGTTCGCTCGGCATCAGCCAGCACTTCCTTCTGGTGAGCCTTGTCGAGCTGCCTGATCTTGATGACGAGCTGAGCCTGCTCTTTATAGGTGTCGTCGCTCGACTGCTTGAGCAGGTTCAGCTTGTCCACAAGGAACTTGCGGTAGTCTTCGTAGCCAGCGTCACGCGCCGCAGCTTCGTCCACCATCTGCTGGGCAGCTTCACGCGAAAGGCGCATCTCTTCGGAGCGGACCCTGGCCGATTCCTCGCTCGCCAGCTTCTCCTGTTCCAGCGCATCACGCCTCGCGCGGATCGCATCCAGCCTGGCGTTCAGTGCATCGATCTCTTCCTGCGGTGCACCTGTCTGCTCAGCCTCCAGCAGTAAGTCAGCAGCATCACGCAGTGCCTTGCGCAGCTTGTCGTCGGTGAAGTTGTTGATGATCCGCTGGTAGTCTTCGAGACTTTGACCCATGTGGTAGAAGGTGCCGGCTGTGGCTTCGCCATCGTCTCGCAGATCGCCGTCACCGAAGACATGGGTCATCTCGTCCAGTGAGGACTTCAAGCTGGTCACCGCCAAGCCGATTGTACCTGCGACGATCGTTACAGGAGCAGACAGTGTTGCGAGCGCAGCCTTCGCCACCCCAGCGACACCACCGAGACTACCCAGTAGACCAGCGAAGCGGACGACTGTATTGAAAAGCAGGTTCCACCCAGCGTTGGCCGCAAAGCCCGCCAGCACCAGACTCAAGCCATTCAGCGCCAGCTTGACGGTTTCGATGTTGTCCACCAGACCGTCAGCAAGGTCCTTCGCGTCCAGGGCAAGATCCTGAAGCACAGGCCTAAGCTCGTCGCCGATCGCATCCTTCAAGCGGTCGAAGCTGTCCATCATGTTGGACACGCTACCCTCGAAGGTCTGGGCCAGACGGTCAGCAGATCCAGCCACACCCGCCGCAGGATTCTGCAGCGCATCGATCAAGGCTTCACGGAACTGGGGAAGGGTCAGCTTCGTCAGGTCTTCGACCCCCTTGAAGCTGGCCACCAGCTGCAGCACACCACGCTCACGCAGGACATCAGCAGCGCCTGCACCGGCAGCGAAGGCTCGACCGAAGGATGAAGCCGCCTCGGTAATGTCAACAGACATGAAGGCAGCCAGATCTGCCATGGTCTGGATCAGACCCTCAGCATCTGCACCGAAGGCCTTCAGCGTTGCGCCTGCATCGACAACCGACTTGACTGAGAAGGGCGTGTTCGAGGCGGTATCTGCCAGCGTCTGGAAAGCGCGTGCGCCGTCCTCTGCTGACCCGTAGAGGCTGACCAGTCTGGTCTCAAGCGTCTCGAACTCGGCAGATGTGCGCACCACCGAGAGGATCGGTGCAGCCAGTGTTGTCAGGATGTCACGTGCACCCTGCAGGGCCAGACCGAACTTGGCCAGTGTTGCCGTGGCCCCCGAGAAGCTGGACTGGATCGTGTCCGATGCACCACCGACCTGGTTCTTCAGTTCGGCCATGTCGCGCTTCAGGTCGGCAAGGTCAGCGCTGATCTGAATCAGAATGTCGTTACGGGTTGCCACTGGCTTGCTCCCTCATTAACGCCAACCACGTGAAGGCATCGTCAATCGTCATCTCGTCCACGGTCAAGGCCTCAGTCGCACTTCCTCTCGCCAGTATGAACCGAAGACGCTCCCAGACTCCCAGCTCGCTCTCTTGCGTCTCGGCAGCCAGCCTGGACAGCTCACCGAGCGTTGGCTCTTCCGCTATCCGTTCCCTTTGCTGGAAACGCTGGGAAGCGCGCTGGACAGCTTCCCCAACTCGCCGAAAAAACGCTTCACGTCCTGCACCAGATCCACCAGTGGGAAGTCCAGCGGATCGATCTCACTTGCCGGACCCTCGTAGACCAACTCGATCAGACCGGCCAGAAAAGCCGGATCCCCGAAGGCTGACATGAAGTCGCTCGTGCCGAGTCCATCCTCCATCACGTTCACGCCGGTATCGCGCGAGATCCGGTCCAGAGCCACAAGACTCCGGACCGTGATCTGCGTGCGAGGGGTGAACTCTTTGCCAGATACCAGCATTCTCCCTGCTCCCTGTTAGGCGTGCGCGATGGTGACCAGGTCGGTCAGCTCGTCATCGGCTGCGCCGGTGATGCCAACAGTGATCTTCGTCTTCCACGCTTTACCACCGACGATGCCTACATCGATGTAGGACAGGCTGCCGAAGGTCAGCGTGTAGTTCGATCCGCTACCGCGACTGGTGAAGGTGATCTTCACGTTGTCGATGCCACTCGTTGCCCCGGGCTTGTAGGTCTGCAGGAGACCGATGTCCGTGGCATCCAGCTCTTCCAGCTCCATCTCAATGGTGCCAGTCCAGCCTTTCATGTCTTCCAGCTCTGTTCCATCAGCCAGCTCGTTGATGTCCTTCTTCTTTGCGAAGGAGGTCGTCACGACATCAGCCTTGATGCCCGAGTAGCTGAGGTGAGTTGTGGACCCGCCCGAGTAGATGAAGTCGATCGTCATCGGGCCGTAGAAGGTGTTGGTGGTGTCGAGAGCCATGATGGTTCTCCTTCAGCTTCAGATGATGTTTTCCCATTCCAATGACAAAGCGGCTGTCAACACATGGGCACCGTTTCCAAGTACACCACGCGAATACCGCACATAGAAGCGAGTAGGGGCAGGAAAGCCTTTTGACTCGTTCAGTTTCGTTTGCACCTCGTCTACCGCTGTGGAAAGGTTCTCGCGGTCTTCGGTGTACCTCTGCCCGATCGGGTAAGAGAGGAGCATGACAATCGACATACTCGGAATTGATGAATCCGAAAAGTCGCCATCACCCTGCTCGTCGAGCTCCATATACAAGCTCTTCTCGTCAGACATGTTCACTACTTCAGGGTTCATGCTGGACTCGATATTCCATCCATATAATCCACCGCTCAAAGCTGAGTGGACTGCATGAATCAGATCTGATCCCTTACCCACGACCTACCTCCTCGCGGATGATCGTCGCCAGCTGGCGGCCTACCTTCTGGCTCTCGGCTGTTCCGAACTGATCGAAGACCTCGTCGAAGAAGGGCTTGCCTTCAATCCCCTTGCGAGCGATCGACTTCTGAATAGCGAAAGCCACACCCCGTGCAGCGGCCTGCAGCTGAGCCTGCTTCGACTTGCGCTTCTTCGTCCGAGGTAGATCAAGTGGAAGCCTGCCCTGTCGATTGCGTCGAAGCACCCACTCCGTCAAGACCGACACCGGTGGCGGCTTACCTGGACCACGGCCTTCGTGCACATACTCCGCGTAGGCCATGTTGCTGGCCACCTTCGACTGGATCCGCGAACCGTCCACATCAGCCTTCGCATGGATGCTCTTGCGCAGCTCGCCGGTATCGTAGATGCCCTCTGTGCGCATGTAGCGCTGGACCCTGCCGACCATGCGAAGACCTGCAGCCTCGATCGCCTGAGCTGCCCTGCGAGCGATAGCCGGCATGGCTGCATCGATCTTCGCGGACAGCTGGTCAACAAACTCTGCGCGGATCTCAGGCACTCTCCAGTCCTCGCTTCACGCCTGCCAAGGTCAGCCGACCTACATGCAGGACATTCGTGTTTGACAGCTCGCTGCCGTCGTGGATCAGGTCGTGGCGATACATCTGCTCCCAGGGCGCGAGGATCTCGTAAGCCAGCGCCTCAAGAGAAGCTGCGCGGCTGTTCAATTCCTTGGCCGTTGCCATCGCCGTGCCCTGACCCTCAATGCCGAACTGCGTCTGCACCACACCACCGTCGTTGACCTGATGGAGCAGCGCACGCAGGACCAGCGCGCCAGCAATCAGCGACTCGGCGCGGGTCAGGCCTGTCTTCGCTGCAGCCGTATAGGGATCGCCAGCAGCGCCATCGATCGCGTCGTAGATCGTTTGGCCGATCCTTTCCACGATGCGCTGGGTGGCTGTCGGGATGTGCACCGTCAGAAGCGCCGTGTTGGCGACATTCGTGAAGCCGCAGTTGCTCTTGACCGTCGTGTAGTTGGCGAGGCTCACGGCTTACTCCTTGCCCTTCCGACTCTTGCTCTTCGGGGCCTTCTTGGCCGGTACAGCTTCCACTTCAGCTTCCACCTTGACCGGCACGACCTTCTTCACCTCAACCGTCTCAAGCGGGACCAGATGATCCTTCACCGAGGCGGGCAACGATGCGTAGTCTTCAGACTTCAGATCGTAGTAGGCACCAGCTTCCAGCGTGATGCTGAAGCCGTCGCGGCTGTAGTTGATGCTCGATTTCGCCTGGAACGTCATGTCATTCTCCTTGACCCCCGATCGGGTGGCCAGAGCCGGAGGACGTGCCCTGACCACCCTGAGCAGGGAGAACTGGGGGTTAGTCGGTGGTGCCGTAGACGACCGCGTCGCCAACGCCGTGGTTGTAGTCGACACGCATGTCAACCGTGTAACGCAGGCAGCTGGCGGCAGGCTTGTCTTCCACGCTCACGCGGATGTTCTGGAACAAGCCCACGAACAGGTTCTTGGGATTGCTCATGATGACCTTGTCAGTCGGCCAGGCATAGACGCCGTAGATCGGATGACCGTGCCAGTAGATCGGTCCACCGTTCTTCAGCACTTCGTCACCCAGACCAGTGGCGCGGGTGCCCATCTCGGACAGGACCGTCTCGAACTCGCTGCGGGCCATGAAGAAGGCTGCGCCAGGCAGGTACTTCTCAGGCATCAGAGCGGCCATGTTGGACAGGATGCCCGTGGAGCCGAGGAAGGTGGTGTTGGTGGCATCGTAGTCGTGCACGGCGCTGTCAGCAGCGGCCAGCACAGGGAAGCCACTGTTGATCGACAGGAAGGTGCCCGTCGAGCCGTCACCGTTGCCGGCAAGGTCGACCAGATCCCAGGCAGCCGTCGAGGACAGCTTCTGACGGATCACAGCGTCGGCATCGCGGCCGTCGGCATTGTCATCCAGCCAGTCGTAGCTGACATCGAGGACGAGGATCGCGCGGGTCGGATCCAGCGTGCGCTCGGTCGGGGTCATCGTGCCCGTGCTGACTTCCGTGCCAGGCGTTGCCACCACCATCGAACGGGCGGCGATTGCCAAGCTGTGAAGCTCCATCTGCGGACGGTTGACAGGCACCAGATTCCACACGTTCAGAATGGGGCTGGTGGTCACCATGTCGTCGAGGAACTCGCTGAAAGCGGCAGGCGGCAGCACGCCACCAGCGCTCGAAAGCAGGACACCCTTGTTCACACTGTTTCCGTCCACATCGATCGTCTGTCCGTTGACGACCGCGTCGCGGAACTTGGCCATCGTGAGCTTCTGCATGATGCTCTCCTTCTTTGTGAGTTACGCCACGCGGCCAGCGAACAGGCCGCCAGTCGCTTCGGTTTGGGTTTCAGTCTGGTGCTCGCCGCGCGTGCTCTCAGGGGCCACCTGCTTCAGGGCCTCAATCTCAGCTTCCAGCGCAGCGACCTTCTCAGCGTGCTCAGCCTGCACGGCCTTGAGGGCTTCCTGTAGTTCGGCCGTCTCTGCCGCATGGGCTTCCACAGCTTCCTTCAGGGCCAGCTCATGAGCAGCCGTCAGCTCAGCCTTCGCAGCCTCGACAGTCTCCTCGACGGTCGGCTCGACGACCTCCTTGACAGGCTCGACTTCCGTCTCGGGAGCACCGCCGAAGGTCTTTTCGAGCCACTCTCCGAAGGATTCCATCAGGCCTTTACGAGCCTTCTCATCCATCTTCATCGTGGACTCCTCTTCAGGTTTACCATTGACCGCAGGGGCGGCCGCTTCATCGTCCTTGGTGACAACCTGATCAGGGATGCGCATCGCTACACCGCCGAAGCTGAATGCCCGATACTCGCCCGACTTGACCAGCTGCCACCGCTTCTCGTCAACGATCTTCCGCGTAACCGCCCATGCACCGACATCCGTCGGGAAAAGCGGATCCCCCTCGCGAATCTTCCATGCCTCCACGAAGAAGTCCTCCGTGGCTTGCTCGTCGTGATCCACATCAGCCGCCACACCCGCTGCCACTCGGCCAGACTTCATGAACTCAGCCATCGCCAAGTCGAAGTCAGCCTCCGTCATGTAGTCGCCCTGGGTGTCAACCTCGCCGATCGGATACACCACCGAGGTCGCCTCTTGGCGTTCCTCGTTCAGCTTCCGGATCTCAGCCACCAGCTCGAAGCTGCCGTCCGCTTTCGCGAGCAGGACACGACGATTCGCGCCAGCCTGAACCAGCGAGATGAACTTGATCGTGAGCTGCGTGAGTCGGTTTGCTATCTGGGCCATGGGCACCTCCGGTACATTTTGCCCATCAGATAACGACAGATCACCATGATTCGCAAGAACTTTCGGGATAGATAGCCCACATCTACTACATCTATCCAAAAACATCTGGCAAATCTTGCCGCCTGCCGCTATCGTTAGCCAAAACACAGAGGAGAGAACCATGGCCGGACCGATTATGCTGCACCAAGGGAAGCCGATGAAG
>Ga0208019_1001066_pt1 | contig 14822 bp, 17 predicted proteins | sample CB_VirMetaG_5_FD_184540 | JGI IMG/M metagenome (GOLD analysis project Ga0208019, IMG submission 184540) | Freshwater to marine saline gradient viral communities from Chesapeake Bay - CB_1508_1D Viral MetaG (SPAdes) (version 4) | ecosystem: Environmental > Aquatic > Marine > Coastal | place: USA...
CACGAACCGTTGGGAAGACGTGGACACGATTACGAAAATGGCCCGCGTTGAAGAAGCCGTCGTGATGTGTCACGCTTGCTGGCAAGAAGCGCTCGATCATTATAACTCGGCGCTACCGAAAATGAAATTCACGGGTTCGGGTAAGATGAAGCGTATCGCTAACGTTCTTCACAATGTCCGATATTACAATCTAGGACCACATCTAGATGACGAGGCTAAGGAATCTCTTACTAACCTACGTCTAGGACTAAAGGGATTCCTGGCTGGTGAAGAAGAGTGACGGACGAAATTGTTCTCGCTAAAATCGACGCATTCGTCGAGGAACTGAAAGCGGAAGGTGTTACCGATATCGTCATCGCGGCGGGTAACGACGGAGGCTTTTTCAGCGTAAAGTATGCCGGCGATTATAGAGGCATTTCTTACCTCGCCATGTCGTCGCTGATGAATATCATGTTTGATTCGATGCAAGAAATCGCTTTGGGGTTGAAGGAAGATGGACGAACGGATTACGGGGAATGAGTGGAACATCAAGAAAAAGTGTCCTCTTTGCACTATGATCGCGGAGAAGAACGTGCCTCTTGAGGGCGAGTTGCTTATCTTCGAGGGCGGCGAGGAAAATACTTGTCTTGGTTGTAACCACCGTTATTCCCTTGGTGACCCCCTCCATTGTCCTATTTGCGACCACCATGAAACCCGTTTGTTCCATGAGATCGGCGGTGTGGAAACGGAGCGCACATCCGACCGTGGCGATACGCAACCCTGGACGCACATCATCAAAGTCCAATGCATGTCGTGTGATTGGAAGCACGTTGTTTCAAACGAAGTTTGCGTCGGTAACCCCTGGGATGAAGTCATGGGCTTCAATCGTCACCTCGACCAAACTCAGCAACAAAAGCACGCGATTACCTGGACCAACGAACAAGCGGTGGGTCTTCGCGGCGCTCGCGAGCGCTATGACGCCAACGCCAAGTTATACAAGCGTGGACACCGCCACAAGCGCGAGATACATACAGAAAAGTCCGATGGCCCCTCTAAAGTCGAGTGGAAACCTACCGCCGAAGAGCGTAAACTACCTCGCTTCCGTTCAAGTGACGAGTCATAACCTATAAGTAAGCGGCGAAGTTACCTATAGGTAAGTCCCATACTAACGGACCAAGGATGTGTAAAACATGCGCGAAATTAAGGAAACTGGAATTGAAATTGAGATTACCGTTCAAGGAAAGACTGTGAAGTTGACGCAAAGCGTCAGCAACCACGACCTGGAAGACCAATTGGTGTCCCTCGTCAACACGGCTTTGCTCCTTGAGCAGAACCTCAACGAGTGATTGTAATGCGCTGTCCGCATTGTGACAGCGAAGAAGTCCTCATTAACTGCGTCGAAGACGGTGACATTGTAATGTGCCTAGAGTGCGGCTCTAGCACGTTAACTCAATGACCGTCTTCGACGCTTTTTTAATTTCTATATTTCATGTAGGCAAACGCTACTGCAAAGCCTACACCAAATCCAATTAAGTATTCTCGATCATAAAAGATCTCAGGAAAGCCGCCACCAAACAATCCTGGGGGCGCATCACGACCGGCGGGGCCGGTTCCATTACGTCGCTTAGAAAGCGGAGCGCCTACCTTACCGTAGCGGTCATCTAACGCCATTTGGTTAACATCTTCGAAGCCATAGACGTTCATCTTGGCATCTTGCCAGACGAGGCCGGGGTGATCACGAATCGTGTGCTTTTGGGACTTGATACGAATACCGTTGCCCATGTTATCCCCTCAATACCAATTTGGGGGGTTACCGATTCCGTAAAGTTGCAAGTTGGAGGTTGCGTTAGCAGCAGCGGGAGCAGGGAATAATTCCTGGCCGTATGCACTACCAGCCTTATAACTGCCGTAAATCGATTGGTATAGGAAAAGACCGATACCAGCATAAATGATCATCTTCTTCGTTGATTGCTTCATGCCCATCCCTCGCCACTCATTTCAGGAACAACGCCACTTAGACCACCCATGATATCATAGGCATCGGAAGACTCTTCGCCCAGGTGCATACCGCTAATGCCGTATTCATCGGGGAGGACTTCCTGTCCGTATTCACCGTGGTTTACGCGGCGCTTGATAGAAGAAGGAATGCCGTGAAGCATCATAGGCATGTTCATGGAAGGGGTTCCTGGCTCATCGTCAGGGTTGCGGAACATAGCGTGCGAGGACGAAGAAGAAGTCGTCGTGGAGGTGGAAGCACCGGTAGCGGCGGGAGTAGGGAGGCTTTGCATACGTTGGTGACGGGCAAAGGGACCGGAGCCAATTCCGTAAATGCCCTTGTTCCAGAAGTCACCTTCTCCAGCACGCATAGCACGGAAGTTTTCGGAAGTAACCCAAATTCCCGTAGCGGCGAAAGCGAACGCTAGGAAGGGGTGATTGCGAGCAAACTTCCCGGCTTCCTTTAGCATATTATCACTTCAAAGAATCATAACTGCGAGGCCAACACCGCGCTTTTGACCGGTGGTCAGTTTCTTACCGCTAGCGGCTTCGATGATGGGAGCGCCGATGTAGCGGCCCATGAGGTAACTGATGCCAAGTCCAGCGATCACAGCGCCGGTGAAGATACCGGTCGTAACCGCAGCGGCGGTGGTAGTGGTAGCGGTGTTTGCTTCACCGAGGCCATTCATGCCGCCATAGAGTTGAATGTGGTCGGAATTCTTGAGGATTTCAAGAACCGACGTGCGCTGAGGGAGTCCAGCACCTAGGCCGTAAAGTCCCATTGGCTTATCGCCGTAGTAAGGGCTACCGCCTTTACTGTAGGTATATTGGTAGGTCGTTGGTGTAGGACTAGGTCCGAAAAATGCATTCGTCATTTTATTCAACTCCATTTTCTGATGACGTCGACAGCGAGTCCAATTGATCCGCCTATACCTGCACCCAAGGCTCCCCACTTCATAACTGTTCCTGGAACCGATTGCTTCTTGCGGATAAGGGAATAACCCATACCTACGGGCGCACCAGCGGCAGCGCCAACGAGTGTAGCAGGCACTCCACCGCCACCTTCGTTAACTGTAATGTAGATCATACCACCGACTTGACCAATAGCACCCATAGCCAGGGCACCAATAAGTCCCATCTTTGCGGTATCCATTGAAAGTCCGGCGTTAAGTGCCTGGAATCCAGCACCGCCGGCAAGACCAATCAAAGCACCGCCAGCACCGAAGGGTGCTGCACGCTTCGTTAGGTCCCACATGTTATCACCTCAAAGTCGTAGTTTGCTTGCACCGTTGAGGCCAGCGAATACGCTCGTTGACGTAACGGGGGTGGTGCGCTCTTTGTAAGCGGGGTGATTTAGGAAGCCGCCGTCGGTATGCCATGCACGGTCGTAGCGAACGTGGCGGGATTCGGGCGGGGGTTGAACCCATTCGCGAACGCTAGAATCCATTTCGTTAGGACCGCTACGGGCGGTCGCTCTAAACATTAAATCGCTAGGATCTCCTTGTTGGACTCTTACTGCTCCTAGGTTTAGAGGCTCTCCGTTACTACTAGGCATAATTGCAGATAGTGGGCTTCCATACTTGGCTGAGCGAATCGCCATAGCGGCGGCTCGTCCTACCATCGACATGCCGACGGGGACGAGAACGAAAGCGAGGAACGGATGGCGGTCGGCGTAGTCGAAGATCGGATTTTTGTAAGCCATGATTTCACCCCTCGTAACTGATTAGTTTCTTTCGCTTCACGATAATTTGCTTGATGAAAATCTTGGGCGTAAACTCGGCTTCGGACTTGACGGTTCCGAAGGTGAAGTTTTCCGAATCCGTGGTCATTTGCACCTTGGCGGGTATTTCCGAAAGTCCTGGTTGAACCGTGAGTTGATTACCTGTTCCATTTGCCTCGTTAGCAACGGCGGTTACTACGCCGGGGAAGTGAATGGTATCACCGGAGCGCACGAAGATGCGGTCGCCTACAGAAACACCAGCCGTAACGCTAGCGGAGTCACCTTCGCTATTGTCGGTAAGAGTAATCGTCATTGACGAAGGGCTACCGGGCGTGCCTGGGAAGTTGCTTGGGTCAGCACCACCCGAGCCGGTATATTGCGTTCCGAAAAGGACCTTGATACCGGGGTCGTAGTTACCGGACACGGCAGGGGCCGCGCCGTTCTCAGCGGCCATGATAACTTCACCGTCAATGGTGGTCGCACCACGCTCGCTACCGGATGCAACAACGGAGTCGTCACGACGGAAGATAGGGCGACCGGCAAGTCCCTGATACGGATGGTGAGCGCCGATGGTCAAGTTATCTTGATCGAAGATAGCCTGGTTGTATACGTCTTCAGCGAGATAGGGCAAAGCGCCAACGGGCTTAGCCATCGCCTTTGCAATCGTGTCAAGGCTTGCCGACGCAAGACCGGGGTAAGTGAACGAAGAACCACCAATATAGCCAGGGGTTACGGGGGTGGGAAGTCCACGACGACCGGCGGCGTTGAGGTTGAATCCGAACACGTCGCTAGTGCGTGGAATCAAGTTTAGGACTTGCAAACGGATTTTGTAGCGGTATGCTTCTGGTCTTTGAGGGTTGTAGATCAACGAATATCCACCGTCGGGGCCTTTGTCAACTGCGAAAAACGAGTTTTCGGAGCGAGTCGTTCGACCGTCGTAAATCAATTCCGCCGGTGTTTCGCCGTTTGGTTCCTGGTTGCGGTAGTCGTCCAATTCCAAAAGCACCGAGGCGTAGGGGTTGTCGGTTACAATTTTGACGTAAACCAATTCGCCTTTTTCCTTGGTGTTGATGATATCGAAGACCTCACCGGAAGCAAGGACCATTGGCCCGAAGGTTTCCGTGATGAATCGCTCGTCTTTGCGGACGAGTTGACGTCGAGAGTCGGTTTCATCACGAAGACCATGAGCCGCAACAATGGAAGGTTCTGTTGGATCTCTAGGCATTCATATCACCGCTTTCCTATTGTCAGTTATGATGATCACTTGGGGAAGTAGTCAGCGAGCATCGCACCAGCAACAGGAAGGCCCGTGGTGTTAATGATTTTGAAGGTCAAGCGACCACCGGAGCGTTGCTTCATGGTGCTGACTTGGGAGTCCGACAATTCAAGAACACGATACTTCCATCCGGTTAGGCGGATGCGACCATCAAGCAGGAATTCGTCGCTGTCGTTAACCAGGCGGAAGACAGGGAGGTTGTTTTCGCCGTGCTCGATGAAGAGGGAGTGGTGCCAGGCTGGGGCTTCGATGGGGGAGATTTGTCCGTCAAGGAAACCGGAAAGACCTTCGAGAGAACCGGAGGCGCTAGCCGAGTGGGGCGTAGGACCGGAGGAACCTTCGGGAGCCTCGTCAAGAACGGTGCGGGGGTTACCAGCAGGGTGCTTGATGTATAGTTTGGCGGACACGGTTCCGACCTGGATGGGGAGGGCGGTTCCGAAGACGTCGGTGTTGGCGGTCACGGAGTCACCTTGGTCATCGAAGGTCACCGTCGTCAAGCCAGCGTCGGCGCTAACTAGACCAGCACCAGGGAAACCGATTGGCTGGAAGGAAGCCGTAGCCGTGGAGTCGAAGGTCGTAGCGCCATAGGTGGTGCGGCTGTGCCATTCACCGTTTTGGGCAAGGAACTTCGGTTGGTTGGGGAGGGTAGGGACGAGTTGGTAAATGTGGCCCTTGAAAGGTTCTAGGTCACCAAACTCAATGAAACCGGAGTCGAAGTCGGGCTTGAGGATGTTACCGTATGCGGTAGCCGCCGACGTCGTCGTGGTCATGTCGTAGTAAGCGGAGATGGAGTTTTTACCATACTTCGCGAGAGCGGGACCGTGGGTTCCGGAGAGCGCGGTAGCGTTACCGGAGGAAACGGTGTTGCCGACGTTCACGGTGTCCGTGAAGAAGAGATCGACGTTCATAGGTTCGACGGCTTCAACGAGGCAGAAGCGGTCGCGGATTCGAATGAGGTATCCGGGCTTCAAGCCTACTTTGTCGACGTCTGAGGACGAGAAATCCGTGTTGGATACTCGTCCGAATGCATTTCCTGATCTTACACCTTGGTTTACGTTTGCCATGATTTACCACCTATCTTTCTGTTACGGGGGTAGGGCGTCTGCCCTAATGATGGCGAGGGATGGCCCACATATAACGGCTTTGATGAAGACGGTAGTTAGTAGCCGTAGTTTTTGAAAATAAAAAAAGCCCCCAGGGAACTCCGAAGAGTCCCCGAGGGGCACCCGCCCCAAAGATGGGCGGGGAAGTGATTATCCAGGTAACCGTGGTTACTTTGGTAATCTTGGGCTTAACCCTTCTGCAACCTCAAACGAGGCTGGCGAGCGACATGATGCTGACGATAGCAGCGGCACCCGAAAGGGTGTCGTTGATAGCGTCGAGCGTCGAGGTCGCCGTGATTGCAGAAATGTTTGTGACTGCGGTTCCACCGAGGACGGCGGAGTCAGTCAGAAGTCCCGTTAGGTCGAGCGTCATGACGCGACCGTTGTCACCACCAACACCATGAGTGCTGCCAGATCCAGACGTGTAGTTTCCAGCCGCCATTTGCGCGGTCATGAGTTGACCTTGCAAGTCGGAAGCATAGAACATTTCGCCAGTGTCGTTCGTGTCGCCACCATCCGTGAAAAGGTCGTCAGCAACACCGGTGTTGTCGGTGTTGAGTTGGACGATTCCCACGTTTAGGATGCTATCCCAGGCGAGAGCGCGTTGGCTGGTTGCCGTAGCACCCATTGAAGCGCCCGCCACAGGGACGGCGGTGATCGCAGCGAGGACGCCGTTGTCCGCAATTTCGCCCGAGTGCGTGTCGTAGTAACCCTCGGTGAGAGCACCGGAAGCGACACAGGCGATGTAGTCGGGACTGAGCGCAGACGGGAACACTTGCTTTGCGCGACTGAGGACAGTTGCGGCGGCAGCGACCGTGTTCGTGGTCTGCGAGGCGTCGGTTTCAACGACCAGGACGTTCGTTCTGCATAGTTGGGTTTGTGAGCCGTAAGGCACATCGAGTCCACCAATACTTGCCATACTTGATTCCTCCTAGTTTTGATACCCGAAGGTAATCAACTGAGTTCTCCGATGGTTTGGTATTGCTGAATCAACTCGTGGTGCTGACCGACGACGGCACCGATGACACGCCACTTCTCAGCACCAGCGATGGTGCTGTTACCGAAGGAGGCAGCACCGCCGACAACGCGGTGGTTGCAGACGATGTTCTTTTCGGGTTCGACGACAATGGGCGACTCATACCAGACGAACGGTTCTTCGAGGACTTCGAAGATTTGTTGGTCGATAACAGGCGTTTCGATACCCGAGATATGCCACTGGTGCTCAGTGATGAGCAAGGGCGTCACGGGATACTGGATACCCATAACGAGATAGAAGAATTCTTCCAGGCTCTTGAAGTTAAGAGTCTTGGAAGCCCATCCGAAGGTGTCGACAGACACCGAGTTAGGGTTGCCGGTGCTACCGGACGAGGGGATCAACCATTGACCGTAGGTTCCCAGGATAGAGAACTGGTCAGCACGGAGGATACCCTTACCGTAGTCGCCTTTCGGCCAAGTTCCTTGGTTACCCTTCCCCCAGTGAGGGAAGTTGCTGCTTACTTTTTGTTCGATCAGCGACAGGTAGTTTTTGATTTGACCCGTCGGACGATCGTAATAGGGACGTAGTTCCATATTTTTTCACTCCTTTGTTTTTGTTTTTTTTTGCCGTGACCCGAACGCCGGTTTGTTTGTTATCCCATTGTGGGGGCCGTTAGCAAATGGTGGGAGTGACGTCCTGCATATAAGGAGTTTGGAAATGAATAAGCAAAACGATACCGTGTGGTATTCAAGCGGTATTCTTTTAATCATAGCCGAAGTCGTATTGTCATGACTGATGAAGGTCAACGCCAGGTATCGGTTCGATTCTCCAACGCTGATTGGGATCGAATCGTAATCGAAGCAAGCAAGTATGGATTGAAACCTGTGCAGTATATTCGCACATGCGTTATCCAACGATTGAACGGAAAACTTGTCGATGCTGGAACCATCGATGAGATCTTGTTGCAAGATCGTTTGGATACTAGAGGAAGACGATACTAACCCTATAGGGAATCCTACTAGAGAACATGTAGGGTTTGCTACCGGTTCGTTTACCAAAACCGATTAACAGCGATAAAGTCGCGAATAAAAAAATGCAAAAAAAAATCCCCCCAGGGGTTCCCGAAGGAACCCCCAGGGGGGTTTCCGCATAAGCGCGGAAATGGTTGGGATTTTGGTTAAGCAAACAAAGTGGTTTACTTAGAAATCCCTGGCTATCCTACCGTATGTTAACCTCAGAAGACGTTAACGCGGGGAGCGGCGCTGTAGCCGAACAACTCGCCAGCAGGCTCGTCTTCTTCGACTGCACCGAGGTAACCGAGGTATCCACCGTAGCCGTTCATGTATGAACCGCCGTATCCGAAGATGCCGGATTCGAGGGCGTTCGTAGCAGGGGCGGCTTCAGCAAGCATACCTGGGAGGTGACCCGATTGCTTCATCGCGTTCAGTCCAAGGAGGACGAGAGCGATGGAGTTAGCCATGATTGCTTCGTTGCGACCAAGGAGGCCAGCGCCAACCGCGAGGTAAGAGATACCAGCGGTGACGGTAGCGCCGAGAGCGGCACGACCGTAGGCGTTGCCCATAATGGTGTTGAGCACAGGCACACGGGAAACCATGCTACCAAGGTTGAGTTTGGTAGCGGTGTATACACCGAGAGCGGGTAGCATCAAACCGAAGGCGGTCACAGCGAGGGCACGACCGGCAAGGTGATCCTTGACGAAGGAGCGGAAGCCCTTCAAGGACATTTTACCAGCGCGGCGGCGGCTCATGAGAGCGCGGGCACTGGACTTGCGGCGAGCACCGGACTTGCGGCGAGCGACGCTGCGGCGGCGACCAGCCGACTTGCGGCGGGTGGTGCGGCGGCGACCGGTTGCCTTGCGGCGCGTGGTGCGGCGGCGGCGGGTCGTTGGCTTGCGGCGAGCGACACGGCGGCGGCGCGTGGTCGTCTTGCGGCGGGCTGGCGACTTGCGACGGGTCGTGCGGCGACGGGTCGTCGTCTTGCGGCGACCGGACGTCTTGCGACGAGCGGTGCGGCGACGACGGGTGGTCGCGGGCTTGCGACGAGCCGTGCGGCGACGACGGGTGGTCGTCTTGCGGCGTGCCGGTGCCTTGCGGCGGGTGGTGGTCTTACGACGACGGGTCGTCGTTTTACGACGTGCCGGGGAGGCACGACGGCGGGCGGTCGTCTTGCGACGAGCGACCGTCTTTCGGGCTGCGGTAGTTCTGCGACGTGTAGCCATTTTTTTCACTCCAGATTTACGACGAGCCGTGCTACGCTTGGCGTTTGCCGAGCCAGAACGGCTCTTAGCAGCACTCTTTCTCTTAGCCGCTGGGCGGCGCGGATTCAAGATAACCACTTCTTGTAGCGGCATGTCGATCGACTTACGGGAAGGACCTCCTACATATAAGGACCATCCCAAGTATGACTAAATTATACAACGCAAGAAAACCCGTCGTTGGAAGTGTAAAGTGTAAAATAAGCAGCATCTAGTGGAGGTGCATATGACCGAGCGTAGGCAGCAAGCCCAACGCCGAGTCAAAAGCACGCCTGTAACCGTCACTATCGATAAGGAATTGATGGAATTCCTTGATGTAGTGCTAGAAAGACGTGCGTTTAGATCACGCTCACATGCCGTGAATGCAGCACTAGATTACTTGAAGTGGACGTTGGAAAACGAGCCTACTCGATTTTTCGGACCACGGGCCGTTCAGCCAAGTAAGACACCACAACCTCCGATACCGCAGAATAGAGGTCGACAGCCCCCTCGTTAAGGTATAGAATAATACTCGGCGTATCGAAAAGCGATTCAGCGACGAGCGAAAGACGGTGCGTGGAATATTCCGCTTCAACCGCTTCGACTTCGCAAACCGATGATAACGAGTTGACCAATGCATCGACCATATCCATGCTCGTCAAGCCGTCGAGATATGCGATGGCAACATCGAATTGTTTGAGGACTTCATCTTCGGCATCGTAACTTCGCAAGTCAACGTGGATTGGCTGCGACTTCAAAACTTGATTGAAGCGTCGAACGTAGTCGGTGTTTTTGCCTGCTGCTGTTTCGACGTTAACGATTTCTTTATGATCTTCACCCCACATGAAGACGTTATCATCGTCCATCATGTCGGAAAGCAAGTTAGCCATTTCGATTGCGCCAACTTCCTCGTTAGGAGGTTTGGAATTGGGAATCGTAAAGACTACCATCGTTTCAAGTCCAGCCGCTTCGGTCTTATAGGCGTATTGATTTCCACCGGTTTATGCTTCTTCCAGGTTCCACCACCGACTGTAAAGTAAAACCAATACTTGTTCATGTCGTCGGTAAAGAAGTCAATTTGGTTAACGTAATGCTCTAGGTTACGCGATTTTAGATAATCGGGTCGGTCTTCGATACGGAAAATGAATTTGTTATCCGATTGGCTCCATACCGTTTCGTTGAGCAACTGAATACGCTGGGTCATCGCCATGCCGACAATACCCATGCCTGCACCGACGGTCCAAATTTGTTCGATTGCTTTTGATGACCCCTTCTTGACGAACAGTTGCAATTCGTCAATTGCGACAACACGACGAATACGCTTGAAGCCATCTTTTCGTGCTAGCATAAAGATTAGATCCACTACTCTATCTAACTCTTCAACTCTTTCATCTGCACTAGGTCGGAATACAATTCGGTTATCCTTTGCAAGCAGACGCTCGTATACTTCCATTGGGTCGTAGCATACGGTTCCTAGTTTAGAAAACTCTTCGTCATGCTTGGGGTCAATGAAGATGGTATGGGTGCTACGGCCCCATAGTTTCTTCAAAACCTGTGCGGCAAACGTGGTCTTACCACTACGGGTGATTCCGATAATTGCGGTGTGCCGGTCGCGCACCGAATCTAGGATTTTTGGAGCGACCACGCTATCACTTCATCATTTCAGTTGCGGCTCGACGAAGAAATGATGAGCGCGATTCGACGCCCCGTTGGGCGTCAATTTCGTTTAACAATGTGGCCGGAAGCGAAATCGTGATGATTTTCGTATCGGTGTCGCGCGATATTACACTCGTCATGAACGGGGGGTTCGGTTCGCGGATTATTAAGATTGCCAATCGAAGTCCGAAAACGGATCTTCGGACTCCGGCAAAGCGTTGCCGTGACGCCATCCAGGGTTTTCCTTGATGAGTCCCGCTTCAACTGCAAGCGAGTAATCGGCCATCTTCTTACCGTCTTTCATTACGGCGTTGCCCAAAGTAACGAAGGAGTAAACTCGTCCGCTTGCCCATTGATGTTGCTGCACACCTGGACGGTGGCCTACACGCCAAGCAGCAAGGCCCTTGTCGTATACCTGTTCAAGAATCGACTTCTTTACCCCGGTTGCTTTGCTCATCTTTGAAATGAAGTCGCCACCTTCTGGTAGTGGGCCATACATTTGAACAAACTTCTTCTGGTATTTGCTAGGCACGGTTTCATACCCGCGTGCGGTGGCTTTGATATCCGACTTCCAATATTCGTATGCCTTTGGATCATCGATATCGTATTCGTAGCCCTTGTCGATTTCTTTAATCGCGATTTCCTTTTCTAAAGGGGTCAACCCCGTCAGATATTTCGTTGGAAATTTTTTTCCTTTTGGTGAGCGGGGGTTTTGATACACCGGTATTACTTCTAAGTGGGGCATATCCCTTCCTAACTTAGCCATAGCGATTCTTCTATTGTTTCCTTCATTACCGATACTCGGATAATCTAATCCGTATTTTTCAATATGCTTCTGTAGTTTTGGCTTACCTCTTAGGTGTCCAAATTGTTCCACTAACTCTTCATTGGGAATAATCACTGCTCTATAAGTCGCCTGTTGTGCAGTCCCAGGAAAACCATATCCACCTTCTTCTTTGCTTCTAAAGTGATGAAGCGCATCTTCTCTTAGAGAAGTTCCAAGTGGCCCATACTCTTGCTCAAACGCTGTGACTACTCGTCCTGTTTCGTATCCTGGTAATTCATCGAAAGTATATTCTTTACCTGGAATAAAGTCAAATTTAGAAGTATATGATGGATTCCTAAAGACAAACTCCGTCGTTCCCCATTTGCGCTTCTCGGTCATACCAATCCACGGGACGTTGGGGCATGGAGGCATGTTTACACGGTTTTCGATCTTGCGGGCGTATCGCCAGGGGTCGTGGCCCCATACCCAAAGTGCGAGAAGTTTGCGCGTTGGTCGGCCTTTGCCGTCCGTATATGGCCCGCGTTGTCCGCGTGCGCGAGAGTTAAACGAGATTTGGCGGGAACACCAATACCAATCAGTTTCGTTCCACTTCTCCAGGGCCATTTCGTAATATCGCTTGATGATCATTGGGCCGTTCTTGATGTAGTCTTTCGGACCCGTCAAACCGAGTTTTGAACGCATACGAAGAATCGCAAGCCCCGACGTGCGGCCACGGTTGATTCCGCCAAACTCCTTTTGACGCTCTTTGTTGATTCCGGCTTGCTTGCCCAACGATGAATCAAGGAATTGCTTTAATTCCTTATTCTTCATGTTCACAAGTTGCACCCATCGTGTGAATTGTTCAAGCGTAACGGGTTCGCGTCGTCGCTCAGGGGGGTTGCCTCGTAGCAAGTCGGGCGGTGCTACGGGAACATCACCTGGGAAGAACGGGTCGCGACTACCGCTAGCGTATAGGTGTGCTTCGTAGTAGGGATTTGGATTGACTAAAATGCTATCAGTATTAGATACAACATTCATTCTATACTTCCCTACGGCCTCCGCCATAGTCTCGTCTTTTTCTTTGGGATAAGTAATCGCGAACGATATAGGTCTAGCATACTTGGTCATTATCTTAGGTTGAGCATTGGAGTCATCGGTGTATTTAATGTCAAACGCCAGACCGACTACCATAACCAAATGAAGACTCTCTAACGGTATAACTGCCACATAGTCATAAATTCCTGACATGACTTCGGCAATAGTTTCCGCCCCTTTGGCAAAGCCGAGTTTGTCCCGCCCCAATCGCTCGTCTTTATCATCAAACTCCCAGCCATCATTGGTTGCGTCTGCATGATGTGCAAACTCGTGATCTGTTGCCTGTTGGTGAACTAAAAGATAAAATGCCTCTCGGACATTATCTGCATCTCGGTGCTTTAGTGAAATATGCTCACCGTATTTGTCGATAAGTGCTTCTCCACTTGCTGCTAATTCAATGATGGGGACGGCTTGCTCATCAAGGGTTCCTTTGCTATTGCGTATAGTTTGCCCCATCAATTTTAATGCGCCGGAATTTAATTTGGCTGGGCGCAGAATTACTCCGCGAACAAATTCATTATTATCGCTATCATATGCACTTTCAATGGCAGCAGCATTACCCGAGGGCATAGTGTAGCGTCTTCTTTCTGATAAATCATCTTCTAGGGACATTTGTCGCTTTAGCAATCCCCTTCCTTTTGTATACGTTTCAGGTGTAATACCAAACTCTGGTCTAGAAGCGTGTCCTACAAAATCTCGAAACTTTTTTCCTCGAATTTTGTCTTTGGCTTTTTGCAAGCGGCCTCGCTTATCTTTTGATGCTCTTTCGTAAACCAGCATCCCCGCCGAAGGGTTCTCCATTACTACGCCAGGAACGGCTTTAGCAATTGACACACGGATTTCATCATCCGTAGCGGTAAACGGCTTACCTTGATCTTTAGCGGCGGTTTCCAAAGCCAAACGAACCTTCGTTGTTTTCTGGAAGTTGCTACCGCCTTTGAGGTATTTCGAATCAAACTCCAATCCAAAGTCCGTGAAGATGTTGTCGAACACTTCGATACGCTTACGGGTTTTATCCAAGTGGGTTGTATTGTAAATCGGGACTTCGATTCCGTGGTTCGTGTATAACCAATAAGCGACGTGCCCTTCGACGTCGCTATATTCAGCGAATGCTTCGTCCATATCGCCCTTTTCGATTTCTTCGAGCAACTCTTCGTATTCACCCTGGGCGTATGAAAAGTCAGAAGGTTGGTCGTCGTAAAGCCCTTCTGCGATTGCATCCTTAATCGTCTGCGGCTTATATCCCGGCTTTCGCATCATCGCTGTTAATCGTTTTTCCAATTCAGGAGCCGCCTCCGGCGGTATCCGAAAAGGTATCACAGGATTATTTCTTGGGATGCTATTCAAGATATCAACGGCGATTTCGTTAAAGTGTCCTTGACGAGTTACGATTCTCTTATCGAAACTCATCATCTTACTACTACGGATATGACTAGGGATAAGGCTACTTCTTCCTCTTGCTTCTTGTGGTGACATATCGCCGCGTCGAATAAGGCGTTGGCGGATAAACTCGGGACTCTCCGATGGTTCAAGATATACCGTGTAAGCGGATGGGAAAATCTTCTTCAATCGATTAACGCCGCTTAAGTTGACGTCAATGATGACGTAATCAGCGCCCATAAAATCCTCGCGCTTCTTGCCGTAATAGTTACCGTTCTTTTGGAACTCGGAATCGATAAACTCCCCGGCTGCATCCATCGCCTTGTATTGTTCCTTCGTAACGTGGATCTTTTCACCGGCCTTGTCGCTCTTACGCTTTTGGCGAGTCGTATACGTCGGCGCGGTTTTGCTATTCGGTAATGCTTTCAGCAAGTTACGAACCGTCGTGGACTTACCAGCACCGCTTGGGCCGGCGATAAGAATGACTTGCGTATCTTGGCGAGGGTTGGATAGGGTAGCCGACCCGACTTCTTGTTCCTCGGTGGGAATGTTAAGACCGTATTCGTTTAGACGATTGACGACGGTTTGGTATGCTTCCATCGCGGCCTTGTCGGTATCTTCG
>Ga0208019_1001067_pt1 | contig 14818 bp, 28 predicted proteins | sample CB_VirMetaG_5_FD_184540 | JGI IMG/M metagenome (GOLD analysis project Ga0208019, IMG submission 184540) | Freshwater to marine saline gradient viral communities from Chesapeake Bay - CB_1508_1D Viral MetaG (SPAdes) (version 4) | ecosystem: Environmental > Aquatic > Marine > Coastal | place: USA...
CATTATCTAATACCTAACATTTCTTTTGTCATTATATAGTCACGAACAAAATCAGACCTTACGATGTCTTCCCATCCGAATTGAATGACACTAAAGTTCTTCATTTGTTCTACTACTCTCATAAACTTCATAACTCCATCTCTTTCATGACCATCTCTAAAGTCAGACTGATGATAGTCGCCGCAGAAAATAACTCTACAGTTGTTACCAATACGAGTCATGACTGAGTCGAGCTCATGGAAGTTAAGGTTCTGCATCTCATCAACGATAACAACTGAGTTATCAATTGTCAGTCCACGAATAAAAGATGTTGTCATGAACTCAAACTGATGAGTAGTAATAAGTCTCTTATAAGGTTGATCACCACCAAGAATCTCAAGAGCGATGTTCTTATAAGGAGTCTCAAATACTTCTTTCTTCTCGTCTATACTTCCAGGAAGATATCCCATATCTCTTGTAGGTACTACAGAGCGGAAAAGTGTAATCTTCTCTTGTGGTGATTGTTTTTCAGTAACAGCTTCAAGAGCGAGATACATAGCAAGAAAAGTCTTACCTGTACCCGCGGATCCTACGAGAGCTAAGTTATCACCGTCATCCCAGGCATCAAACGTTTTCTTTTGATTCTCTGTAAGAGGCTCATATACAAACAACTCATCTTGTTTAACAGCTGAATTTTTCATACTTTAATATTTTCGCCTCTGCCTGACGTCTTTTTGATTTGTTTCAATCTATCTTTAAATCCGTCTGGAACTTTGCTATGTAGACTACCAACGCCAGTTACAATCTTTGGTGTTGATAACTCTTTAACAACGTCAGGTAATTCATCTAGGATGATTTGTAATTCATCCCATGAACAAGTGACGTCCCATACCTTGTTTGTTTTAATATCACGCAGCGTGTAAGTCGGCATATTGAAACCACTCCGGTTTTTCTCGCTTCGTCCATATCATATTGAAGCGATGTTGTTTAGTTTGATAGAATGCACGGTATGCTTTGACTGGATCACCGAGTTCAATGCATTCTGGATTCGATTTCATTGCTAGTTTGAAAGGTGTCATTTCACCGTTGCGATATGGTATATTTAGTGGCTTTGTTTCAAGTACTTCGCGTAGTTCGCGATCAGTCTTGTGAATTTTACCATAGCGGAATGTGTATTCTTGACATAGTGCTGCAAAGTGCAGATAATGCCAGTCATAGTTAGCTGCACTTTCCATAGTCCATATTGTACATGGATGTTTGTGATGTACTGCTTTGTATAATAGAGATTCGAACTGATTGTCAAGCTTGTAGTACTTGACCATAGTTTTACCAGACTTTGATGGACGTTTTTCCATAGTACCATCAAGTATACGATGAGCTGTGGATAGCATTTGAGCAGATTCCACAATCATTTTTGGAACATGTTTGTCGCACTGCCACATAGCAGAAACGATTGGACAATTATCTAGTACAAATAAATTCATGATATAATATATACCCTTGCCGAATAACCATAATATTATTATAACAAATCGGCAAGGGTATGTACACTCCTATTTTTTCGTTTAAGTAGAATATTGAACCTCAGCGATGCGACGTTTTAAGAAATCTTGCTTCTTTAGAATTTTCTGCATTCGATCTACTTGTCCTTTCTTTTCTAGTTTCCTAGCGTAGATTTCCAATTCGGTTGCGTCTTTCTTTAGTCTTTCTAGCTGAGCTAATACCATTATTGATTTCTCCAGAGGTTAATGTTTACCCTCTAGCCTTGCAATAAACCTGGGAATGCCTCCTCTACTATTGGTTTTGTAAGACCTTTGGGCGTCTCTTTATTAATCATACCAACGACGAGTTCGGCATCCTTTGGATGCACCCCTTCAAGAATTCCGATAAAAATACTCTCACGCTTGTACGCAGGTAACTTATCACCTGGACCGCCTTTAAGAAAATACTTAAACTGTTTGTGCTCTCTTAGCAAGTTTGCTGGATGACTCTGCTCGGTTGCTGCAGTATACGGAGGAGAACCTCCTGGAAGATTCCATTGAAATCTAGAATCCATTGAACCGAGGATAACGTCCTTCAAGGCCCATGATTCATTTGCTTTTAAGACTTCAATCTTTTCAGCCTTTGTTCTTTTCTTATTCATTTCATCAAAAACTTCAAATACATATTGTTTCATTAAATAAACTCCTGCACGGATTCAATTAGTCTGTTCATTCTCTTCGATACTAAGTACGGAAACACTTTGCCTTTATTAGACCAAGGATCCTGTTGTTCGTAATTATTTATAATATTATCTTTGAGATCTTGTGGCGTTTTTGTAAGATCGATAAGTGTTTCATTACGACACCAGTTACGATACCAAGAAGCGGCGTAAAGTAGTTCGCCTTCAGAGAGATCTTCAAGAATAGCTTCTTTCTTTTTCTTTGAAAGCGGTACTTGTCTGTCACCGTTAACGAACGTGTCGTCATGCGATAGTACATTAGGAACACCGTCACCAGAGTCGCCAGTTAAGATCTTTTCTTTAAGATTAAGAATGGGATTGTCATCAACTACAAACTTTTTAAGAATAGGAGAGAACTGTTTTACGTTATCGTATCGTTGTAGTTGTTTAAAGTCACCGTCAGATGATACAATCATGACATCTTCATAGTTACCAAAATCTTGAGTACGTTCTACAAGAGTTCCGATGATGTCATCGGCTTCGCAACCGTCAATGTGTAGAACTCTGTAAGGAAAGTTTTCTTTGATCTCGTCTTTAATCGTATGCATAATACGAAACGCTTCTGACCAATCAAAGGTTGACTCATCACGACCTTTACGACGACTTGCTTTGTATTGTGGAAAGTAACTACGACGCCAATTATTTGGACCGTCACATGCGAGTACCATTTCGCCATGACTGTCTCTAAACTTCTTATTGTACATTCGAAGGGAGTTAAGAGTCATATGACGAATCATTTGTTCGTCAAGAGTCTTATTAACTATAATAGTGGCAAGACAAATACCAGAGAAATCAACTAAAATCATAATACATCCTTTACAATTATAGGATTATTATATACTATTTTCTTATAAAAGTAAACTACTTTTTTACATGTTTTGCGTGAATTTTGCAACCAATGAACTCGTTATAGTACTCATCACTAAACAGAACGTCTCGATCAAATTGTTCCTTTGCCTCGAAATAAGTCATTTCACCTTTTGTTCGGCATAGTCGAAGTATATCCCTTCTATAACTATCCCTTCCTCGTTGTTCGACGAGTAACTGTAGTTCTTTACTTGATCCGAAATAGTCTCGCCAGTCAGATTCCACTCTGGTTCTGACTCGGCGAGCTCGTTTAGAATTTTTTGGTAATACCTTCGGCCGCCAGAAGTTCTTTTTACCGATATATTTCTTACCTGTATCCAGTTCTGTGATAAGGTATACAAATCCTTGGTATTCTTCTGGTGTCTCATCATATTCCTTGTTTTCATAATACCACATAAAGGTATTTATTCATCATCAAAATCAACAGATCGTTTTTCAACTTCGGCTCGTCTGCCGCATATTGAGCAGAATTTCGGTTCATCATAAGAGAGGACATACGTTACGCTTTCACACTCTTCACATTCAACTATAAATTCATCCATTTTCTATCCTTTTGAGGATTTCTAGTTTACGAGTATCGGTTGCATAGAACCATTCACGAATCTCTTCTTGGGTTCTATGACAACCAATACATTTACCTTTATCTATCCAACATACTTTTATGCACGGTGATGGAATATCAGAAGTCGATTTCACAAGCACCACCAGCACAAGCTGCAGCGCCAAGCGTATCAACGTCTGTGTACTTCTTCTCAGTGAGATCTTCTTGCCACGACATCTGTTTTAGATTAGCTTGGATCTTGTTCCACTTATGAAGCAGATAAGAATCTTTCAAGCAATGCTCTGCTCTAGTCGCATCTGATCCACAATAGTTTTCTGCAAAGTTCTTGAAACGACGAACCCAGTCTTGTCTTGCTGCGTTTTCAGTCGACTCAAGAGAGATATCCATACCCCAACCTTGTGCAGTAGAACAAGCGAGCCAGAGATTAGGAAATACTTTTAATGCGTCAACTACGAGACCAGACGCAAAGATAGCAGCAGTATCATATTTCTTTACCATTTCCTTTGCGTCGATAACAGCAGTGTTTGGTGCTTGGTTGTAGTCTTTATCACCAGTCATCGCAAGGAATGAGATGCCAGCGAATGAGTGTCTGTTTTCAAAAACATACTTTTCTACTTCATCCCAATCATCTACAATGATTGTGTTTGATACGTTATGGCGAATACCTTTATCGGCACAGAGTTCTTCATTTGTACCAGCGTTGACCCAATGTTTTTGAGCTTTCTTTACTAGTTCAAGATGTTTTACTCCGAGGAGATCATCTTTAAAGATAGAGCCGTTTTTTGGTACGATTGGAAATGATACTACAACATCAGTTCCACCAGATGACCATACAGACTCTTCTACCATATATGGATTTGATTTAATAATAGCCTGAGTAATTTCAGACTCTTTATTCATCTGCACGTTTCTGATATACATTTTGGAGTGTTCTGCATGGATTCCAGAAGCGGTTTGTAACAATACTGATGCATTACCGCTTGGCTTAACACAAGTAGTACGAGCAGCAGGGTTAATGCCAATAATGGCGGCAACTTTTCTATTAGTGTCTCGAACAATTTTTGCTCCTTTTTCCAGAATCTTTTCGTTAAAAAGAATATCTGGATTGTTCATCCACCCTGTGATCGAGACTCCAAGTAAAGCTTCCCGATCGAAAATCTTTTTCGAAGTTTCAGCTAAAAACTTGAAGTTAGTGTACCCAGCTTGTAGGGTACCGAGGATAGACGCTGCGCGGCATGCCTTATAAAAGTCTTCCTCGGTATTGCACATGCCTCCGTTAATCTCAGTGAGATTACAACCTTGCCAACCAGACTTTTTATTAATCTGTGGGAACATACCGATCTCAACGCACGGGTTGGTTGTATGTTCGGTTGACTCTACGAAGACAAATCCAGGTTCGCCAAACTGTTTAACAGACTGCATAATCTTTCCAAACAGTTCAGGTGTAGTCTTATCTCTTACAATTACTGCAGAGTTATTAGATCTACCTCTTTGCGGATTTTCCATAAACCAATTACCTGTTTTAGCGTTCATCATCTCTTCGTCGTCTGGTGAGAACAGACAAATAGTTGCTGAACGACGTACACCACCAGACAGAACAGCGTCAGCTGCGTGCATGGTGATATCATAAACATCAATTGGTCTAATAGCGATTGGCTCTTTCGAGTCCAGTACAATACCTTGAAGTAAGTGTTCGATCTTGTCGAGTGAACGACGAAGACCTTCTGGTCCTGGTGCTTTAAATCCTCCAGAGATCTTGGCACCTTTTGGACGAATTTGTGTAAGATCGAAGAATACTCTACGACCCTCGTAGTCTGGATGCTTACCTCCACCTACGAAATAGGATGACATAAGAACGTCAAGTGCTGAAGCCCAACCTTCAATTGAGTCTTCAACGATATAACCTTTAGCTTGCTTAGTGCGAGCTTGAACTTTTGGTAATTTTTTAACGTGATGTTTCTGTACAGAGAATCCTGCACCAGCACCACAAAGAAGAATATAGAAGACCTCACCAAAAAATTCAGGGCGATCAGCATAAGATGACGTACAGTTGTACATACGCATCTGATGCTTCATAAGCTGATCACCACCAAATTGTAGAGCGCGTTGAGCACCAAGGACTCTCTGTTCTTTATAGGCTTGTCTCGCTTCTTCAAAATATTCTTTTAGTTCATTATTTTTTTCTTTATAGTTGTCTTCATGCATTTCAATAACGCGATCGACAGCCTCGTCCCAAGTTTCGTATCTACCTTCTTCTTCAATATAGCGTGAGTAGCCATCGTAGAACTTGGTTTCTGACAAAAACTTCCTAGTGTCAACACTTGATGTTGCCATTCTACTTACCTCTTATAATTTGATTTATATGATAGTATTATATATTAAAAAGCAGTTTTTGTAAACCACTAAATGGCACATTACATCATATTAATTTCGTTCTCAATAAAAAAATATTTTTTCATCATTTCTAATTGATCGTCATACTCAGCGATCTGTTTCATCTCAATTTCAATTGCTTCCATAATATCTGAGTGCTCACCAATACCTGCTGGGTTGGCCAGATATACTTCTACGTTTGCCACATGTTTATCGATATGACCCTGTGCATGACTAATAAATGCTCTAATCAATTTTTCTCTCATAATTAATCCTTAATAATTTTAATTGCCCCATAAGCTACCATTGCATAAGCTACCAAGTTAAGTGGTGCCATAAGCATTACAACACCAGCTACTACAAGTGCAGCACCTTCATATGAATTACCTTGTGTAAGTCTACTTTTTAGCCAATTCATCTTCTAACTCCTTTATTCTATTTTCGAGTTCATCAATTTTCTTTGTGACGAATGGATACTTTTTTCTCCACGCATCAGTTGGTTGTTCAAACCAAGTTAATCCCCATCTTTCTACAAGATAATCAAGGAACTGATCTAACTTGGCATAACACCATAAGCCGGCTCTCGTATCTTTAAAGTAAGCAAGAAATGCTGCACCCAATAAAGAACCTGCTATAGCTGTATATATCCATAAAGTATCGTCAAACATTCTTTCTAACATTATTTTATTGTCCTTTCCCATGCAGCATCATAGTCTTCTTTACTGACTACACCTTCAGCCAATAATCTTTCTCTATTGGCCATATGTTGATTTTGAACATCTTCTTTACTTCCACCATGATAAGGAACACAATGTCCTTCTTCGATCATGATCTCAGTCACTAGACGACCGTCTGCTGCTCTAAAATCTCCAAGAATACGACCAAATTTACCTTTCATATCCTCACCAGATTTATCTTCTGTGGTAATAAGTTTAGCATCTTTTTCAAGTAGAGAATAAAGTCTATTCTTTGCCGCGAGTCCAAACAGTTTTTCGACTGGATCAGATGTTCGTGATTCAGGTGTATCAATACCCATAATACGAACTCGCTCGTCTTTCAGACAGATACCGAATCCAAGATCGATGTCTACGTCGACTGTATCACCGTCGACAACTTTAATGACGTGTACGTCATACTCGTTCTGTTGCATTTAACCCTCCACAATTGTGTAATTGACATAATTTGTCATGGAGTGGTCTTGTGCTCCATCAAGTAAACCTGATTTGTATCCTCTAAATTTGTCCTTCATTCTCTGCCATGCAGTCATCTTACGAATCTTACCGTAATGATTGATATAGCAAAGATTCCCATGATGTTTATAACCCATAAGAGCTAAAGGAACTCTTGTAACGATATCATTGTTGTTTACGAATCTCCAATGGGTTGTTCTAATTCCTTTAACAAAGGAACGTGTTCCAGCCCGAGGAGAACCGTATGTATAAAGTTCTGCTACGTCTCTGAATTCTTCAACTCTAGACGTACAGATAGTGGCCATTGCTGCACCAAGTGAGTGACCACAAATGAACAGTTCTTTATCTGTGTGCTTTTCTACGAGAGCTTTAACATGATCCCAAAGCTTATCGAGTTCTGTTCTAAATCCAGCGTGAACCCAACCGTCAGTCATTGACTTTTTTGGCCATGCTTTTAGATCAGCAAATACGTCAGATAATTCAGAAGGTTCAGTGCCTCTAAAGCATACGGCCATTTCTGTGTCATTCCAGACTATGTGACACTGAGCGCCATCGTGGTCTAGAAATATATGTTGTGAATATCCTAATGATTGATATTCTTTTTTGGCTTCTTTATCGCGATAAGCGATTTCTGCCATTTGAGCAAATTTATTCGCTCTCTCCAGGTTCAGTTCCATCTTGAGCTTTCTCCTCTTTTGGCTCATCAGTCACTGCCTTCTCATAGTAAACTATAATCTCGGTTTGTTGGTTGATATATCTTCTTAATTCTGCTACGTTCAGTGCAAGGTTTTCATAATCACGCATTGACAGCGCGACGTATGCAACTTCACCATAGATAGACTTAAACTCTTCTATGAATGCGTCAAAATTTTCTTCTGTAACTACAAAGACTCTTGTATCATTGAGTTGGACTGGTTTCGGTCTCGACACTGTCGGTATCTGGACTCTCTCCACCTTGGTCACTACTTTGATCTCCGGTTCCGGCTGGTACCGGCTCCCGCAGCCACTCAGGAAGATCACGCTGGCTACCATCAACGTTACCAGTGTCATCCATGAAGTTACGCCATAGTTTTGCTGTTGCACCATTCATCTTTCCTTCTAATCGAAGTGCGTCTCTTAATGCGTCTTGCACTAAATTCATTCTGCTTAACTTACCACGAAGCTCATCACCATAAGCTTCTGCTCTCTGTAAGTCAGCGGATAGTTGGGTATTTAGTTCTTGCATCTTAGCGGCATTCTGTTGCATTGCCGCGATACTTGCTTCGGCAGTCTCTACTGCACCTTCAAGCTTTGCGTTATTCTCTCTCAATGTAGCAATAGTTGCTTGAGTTGTGTCATAGTAATACTTTGCCGCATAACCGACACCAGCCATTGCCATGACAATAATAACTAGAATATAAACTCTAAGCATTGTCTTCCATATATTTTCTAAAACGTTTTAGGAGAACAGGAAGTCCGGACTTCTTTCTTCTACGATCATGCATGTAAGTCGTTTTAACACGTGGTCCCATTGCCGTATCCGCAGGATTTGGAATTGATGCTGTTGTTGTCGCATCTTCTCCGACATCTAAAGTCTTTGGATAACCCTTTTGACCAGGCTTCAGTCTAGGTTTGCCGGCTGCTCTACGCTTTCTAATATTATCCCATAAACTCATTTGTAAATCTCGCTAATAGAAATATAAACTTTTTTATTGGTTCTGCAATGAATCGCTTCGTATATATCTATACCAAAAACGTCACCTACAGGGTAACTATTATCTAACACTCTTATCTGATCTTTTTGGGCAACAAATTCTTCAAATGTAGTATTAAGAACTTTTGGATTTCTTACTCTGTATACTCCGGGTGAGAGTTGTTTATCTTCTAAAACAAACCATTGATTCTCTTCTGCTAAAAGTCCTGAGGCGTCGATTCCGCATTCCCGCAGAATTTTTCTAAGCTGACGATCAGATAAGGTATACCTTTCTTTAACGAGATACAGAGCTGCGGCAAATGACCCGAGCTTGCTGCCTCCTCCAGGGATCTTGTTGAGCAACCGTTTAACGTTAGCAGCAAGGCGAATGAAAGGAGTATAAGCAGATCTTTTTTCATCGCTGTCTAATTCTACACTTTTATTTCTCTTGCCGTTCTCATCGATGATGCCTTGTTTGTAGGCATCCCAATCTTTCCAATCCAGCACGAGCATTCGAATGAATCGGAAAGTGTAAGTTAAATCAGCAGCTCTTTTTATAAGTCCCATTAAATTTTCCTCAAAGCATTGACCACTGTTTGGTCCATCTCTATTCCAGTATACTGATCATTCTCAATGTACTTTAAGAAAATGAGAAATGGTTTTATAACTGGCCAATGTTTCTCATCAAGCTTTAACTCTAATATATTCAAAGTCGCCTCAACACCAAAAGAGTTAAAGACGACTATTATATGATTTAGAATTAGCCTTTCAGCTAAATCACCGTTTTCTATATAACGATTCACCAACCTCTTTATATACTTAAACCTTTTTAAATCCTCATAAAACTCTTCGACATCAGAGAACTGAGGATTATAATAATGTTTAGCTGCATACAAGAAGAGGTTCTCTTCTGTCAGTTCAGGAAATCTCATCATAAAGTTATTTATTAATTACTCAGCTGCCTCAATAGCTTCTTCTTCTTTTTTCTCATACATAGAAGCGTAAGCGGCTTTCATTCCTGACATCGTGTCATACTTTTCTACTTTAACTGCAGGGGCTTGACCCTTTTTAGTCTCATCAGCAGGAGGATTCATAATCTTTTTGTCACCTTTTGGATTATCGTTCGAACGCTTCTTAGCATTTGGTCCGGCGCGCCCAGCAGCTGCAGCGTCATCATGACCTTTCTTTTCAAGATCATGGTATCTACCGTCATCCTCATTATCCTTTTTCATTTGCTTAGCACCAGCACCTTTTAAGGCGTCTTCAGGTTTTTCAGCTTTATCTTTATTAGGATTACGGTCTTGAGCTTCTAATACTGCATATAGCTTTGAACGAATCGTTGACTCTTTTTGTTCCATTTCACTACCTTTACCTTTCCCAGAATCCAATTTAGGATTCATCGATGCGGTCTCATCTTTCTTTTTACCAATATTTTTTGAAATAGCTTTACGACGAACGTGGAGATACTTATCAGTAGTATTCACCTTACCGTCATTATTGATGTCTTTATCTTTTCTCTGGGCATGTGTGCCTTTGAGTTCTTTTTTATTTACTGGATCCATTGTTCCCTCTACATCCACATGTTGGTTGCAATTGCGCCGGCGGCTGATATCACAACCACCCAAAATAATTTATGGATCAACTGAACTGTACGATTGTTATCAGCGACTTGTGACTCAATCTCATCGAGCTTTTGCGAGAATCTATTCAGTCTTTCGAAATGATTGTTTTGATTATCTTGCATCGATGCAATTTTCTCTTCAGCACGCGCAAGCGACACCATCGCATCAGCAAGCTTATCGAGCTTGTCTTCAATGCGATCGAGTCGAGTATTAGTCGAGTCAGCCATCAGTTTCCCCATTGATTAAACTTAGATCTATTTATATAATTCTAGTTTGCAAGTGGGTTATCTAATGCTCTTTGTAGTTTTATTGTTAGTCGATCTTCTAGATCTTTGAGGTCACGCTCAACTTTAGCTTCAAGATCATCCATTCTATTTTGATTGGAGTCTTGGAGCCTATTTGCTTTTGTATCATAGTCATTCTGTAAAGCATCACGTTTATTTTCAAAACGTTCTTCTGCGTTCTGAATAATTTCACGAACATCTTCTTCTAAGGCATCAACTTTATCTTCGGTACGATCAACAGATTTTTCAATTCCAAGAATATCATCTCGTAGATCGTTCTTAATATCTCGAGCATAACCAAGTGCTTCATCAAGTTGTGTCTCAATAACTTCCATACGTTGTTCAAAAGCACCAACATCAAGTCCAGCAACTTCTTCAATCTTTTGATACATTGTGAAAGCAAAGTATAAACCACCAATCACTGTACCAAGTACAGCAACTAGTGCTGATATAGACATAAAGGTAACTTTGATTCCTAGAATACGGAACTCTTTATTCTTGAGGTTCTCAACTGCCTCTTCCATATTTTCAAGTTCTTGTCCGAGATCCTTAGCCATTAATATCTCCTATGTCCCAAAACTCGGCAGGAGTTAGGTGTCCAAAATTTCTATGCCATTGATCGTGTATAGGCTGATATGTCACATATAACCATGAAAAATATATTAAAGATAGGCCAAGAAATATACCCAATCCTCTTATCATTGCTGTTCTCCAGAATTCTGTAATGCTCTTAGTTTAGCAAGTTCTTGTTCAAGTTGTAAGATTTCTAACCTTTTCTTTTTCAATTCTAATTCATATAATGTATTACAATTAATTCGTTCTTTTGGAGCATCAAGGGGAATAGTAATACGAGCATAGACACCAACATCTCTCGTAGATTCTATATTTGAATTATCAAAAGGACCGGTATAATTATCAATAATACCAGTCATACCAAATTCGAGATTAGTACCACCACCAATAGAGTTCTTACAATCCATTCCATCACTCGATTTAAATGAATCTTGACCATATGTTGTTCCAGCATTTGGTAATTGTAAGTTAAGTGAACTATTTTCTGCAATTGCCAATGATGGATATAATAAAAATAATATTAATATTTTTCTCATTTAAATCTCGAGCATATCATAGAAGATATTGCTGGCATACCATTATTTAATTTTGACCTTGAGCAAATATATTCTGCTCTGTCTTTATCTTTTGCCCGTATATAAACTTCAAATTGTACACGGGAAAGATAATCAAGTTTAAATACCTTATATGATGATACAAATGGAATCGGATTCCAGTTCTCATCAAATACAGCTATTTCGTAATACTCAACATCATTCCTCTTGTTAAACATTTCCATCTTAGTAACCAATAGATCACTATAAATGGAATACCTCCACTCAGGATATGTTGGAGTCATCTCATGCGCATAAGCAAAAGATGATACCAACATAAGCCATAATGATATTAAGTATTTATTCATGTTATTTTGCTATACAAACAGCTTCAACGTTAGCGACATAAGTACCACCTGGAAAAGCTTTATTTCCACCATATGTTGCAGTTGAAGTTGATTTAAACCAAGTTGATCCAGTTGCAGTCAAGTCATATTGAGTTGTTTGACCAAATGTAGTTTTATTTGTTTCATATGAACCCATATTTGTTGCATCACTGACAGCACTTACAGTAGTTGATCCTGTCCAAGTCACTGTATCAGATAATGATGGGCTTTGATCAAATTCTGTTGGTGTTGTGATTTGAGCATAATAAGCATTAGCAAGTGTAACATCATATCTTACAATTGGTTGTACACCGCCATCACCTGGCGCAGTAGATAGTGTGTATGCGTTTGGGTTACCATAAACACCTGGAGTATCAGTAGTGATGATACATTTTGATTGGACATTACCAGTAATAGGTACATCCACGGCATGCGCAGAAACAGCACCTAAACTGATTGCCCCAACTAACAATGCCTTCTTAAACATTTATCTCTCCTAGTTTGTATATTGCATGCTGACCATTTCTTCATGCAATAATTGTTGGGCAAGACCATTTCTTAGCCCTTTCTTGTTATCATCTATTTTCTTATCAATCAAAACTTGCGAGTCTTTATACTCACCGCCAGGTACATTACCAGCATAATAATTACTCATTTGAATTGCGTTATTCATAGCTGCTAATATCTGAGCTTGAGCAAAAGCATTAGCAAACATTTCAAAATTATCAACAGCAGTAAGTGCTGCTTCTAATCTCATCTTTTCTCTTTCCTCATCCTCTTCATCTTCTTCAGAAGATTCTTCTTCATCATCATATACTTCTAAGTCTGTTTCGTTATTAACTAATTCAACTGTGTTATTCATCATTGTAATAAATTCATCAAGATTAACAGGGTCTGGTAAATCTGGCACATAACCAGGACAACCAGGATTGAATTGGGGATCATAACACGGATCTACTTTGTACATATAAACCACGTTTGGATCTTCAACTGAACCGGGTCCTTCAACTTCAATAGAACCGTTTCCCCATAGTTCTCTACTCAGACCAGGAACAACTGGCACAACTTTTCTGATCTCTGTTCCACCCAAAGATCCTGGTTGCCATTGATCTGTTTCTCTGAAAATATATCCGGTGCCGGCAGCATTTTCATTTTGAACATGAACATCTACCGAATCGTTTACTTCTTTTTGAATAGTGTAATTATAAATCACACCATTAATGTCTAGTCCAGGTGGAGTTGGAAGAACGTTCTGCATGTTCCAAGAATTACCAGCTGACGCAGCATTACCTGTCGTCCCATGATAAGGTGCTAAATCATTACAGGAAGAGTAAGAAGGCCAGAATACCAAGGCCGCCATAAGTGGCAGTGTCCTTAACATTTGATTTATTTTCTGCTCCATGTTTTTCTTTCTGTGTTTCCTTATGTGATTCCCAGCCAATCTTTGCTGCTTCTCCAATTTGTCCTTCATAAGGGCAAGGAGTACCAGCCATCATCATCGCATCGAATACATTATCATCTTGACACATAACAGAAACAGCTGCAACCTTCATTCCCATATCATATAGAGTCTTAGCATTCTTTAGTCTTAGGCAATTCTCTTCGGTAAATGTAGTACCAGCAGAGATACCAAGAATCTGTGTTTGTACTGCACCAGCTACACCAATTGTACATAAATCACTATTACTATTCGCACCAAGCTGTGGTGAGATAGCAGAAGGAGGTGGAGACTTTACAATGGTTTCCATACTTCCATTTGAAGTAATTGTACTATTCGTTGTCGATTCAGTTACAATCGGTTCTGCGTGAGCAGTACTTATTACGAATAATGTTGAAAATAAAACTAACCACTTAAACATCTTTACTCCTACTAATATTTATATACTGTCAAAAAAATGACACTATTAAATATTTGACACAATTATGTGTCAAAATATTAACGGTTTAGGGTGTATTAGGAAATTATTAACAATTCCATCTACGTCTTGCAGCTTTACCTCTTTCACCAGTCCAACCTCTAGATCTTGCACAGAATGATTTACGTCTATTTGCTGCTTTACTTCCGGGTTTCAATTTACTAGGAGGAGTAGTTACTGCAGTCTGCAATTTACTACCGGGATTTGCTCTACGAACTGCGGCAACGCCCTTTGCCGTCATACCAGCGCCTTTCTCAGTCGCACGAAAATGACCCTTTGAGTCTTTACCTGTTAATTTTTTTTCTAGAAAAACCTTGAATTTAATCATCGTCTTCCTCGTCTTCTTCCTCGTCGTCTTCTTTTTCTTGACCTTCCATATAGGAATAGACGTCTTTAATATAGTCAGCGGCCTTTGTAATCTTATTTTGGCACCATTCAGGCAAGTTCTCATTATCTTCAAACATCTCAATGAGATCTTCTGCTTGATCAACCATAGCTCTTAATTGAACTTTTGCCATCTCACCTTCATAGTCATACTCACCAGGATCTTTGGCTTCACTGATTCTCAGTCTCTTCATATGTTTCTTAATAATAGGACGAGCATCACCATTTGGATTCTTTTTGCCAGCAACATAGAGAT
>Ga0208019_1001070_pt1 | contig 14793 bp, 30 predicted proteins | sample CB_VirMetaG_5_FD_184540 | JGI IMG/M metagenome (GOLD analysis project Ga0208019, IMG submission 184540) | Freshwater to marine saline gradient viral communities from Chesapeake Bay - CB_1508_1D Viral MetaG (SPAdes) (version 4) | ecosystem: Environmental > Aquatic > Marine > Coastal | place: USA...
CCACCGAATGGACCCCACCCAATACATTTCCTGACCTATCGGGCGCGGATGAAATCGCGATCGACTTGGAAACCTGTGACCCGAATATGGAGAAGTTCGGCCCAGGTTGGCCCCGCAAGGACGGATATATCGTCGGCTACGCAATCGCCGTAGACGGCTGGAAAGGCTACTACCCGGTGGCACACCAAGGGGGCGGCAACATCGACAAGAAGATTGTCGAGCGTTGGGTGCAGAAAGTGCTCGACCTTCCCGCAACCAAGATCATGCACAACGCCGCCTACGATCTAGGCTGGCTCAAGGCATCCGGGTTCAAGGTGAACGGCAAAATCATTGACACCATGATCGCCGCCGGTCTTGTGGATGAAAACCGCTTCAGCTATGCCCTGAACTCGCTAGGCTTTGACTATCTGAAGGACGTCAAATCAGAACAAGGGCTCAAGGAAGCCGCTGCGGACTTTGGCGTTCATCCGAAGAAGGAACTGTGGAAGCTGCCTGCGATGTTCGTCGGTGACTACGCCGAGCAGGACGCCGCCCTGACGCTCAAGCTGTGGCAATACCTCAAGACTCAGTTGGCAAAGGAAGAAGTCGAGAGCATCTTTGAACTGGAATCCGAGCTCCTGCCGATCCTCGTGGATCTGACATATAGGGGTGTGCGGTTCGATCGGAACAAGGCAGAAGAGCTTATGGTGGACATGCGGAAGCGTGAAACTGAAGCGCTCAAAGAAATTAAACGTCAGGCGGGGGTTGGCGTGGACATCTGGGCCGCGCAATCCATCGCCATTGCGTTCGACAAGCTAGGCATTGTCTATCCGAAGACCGCGACCGGCATGCCCAGCTTCACCAAGTCGTTCCTAGACTCGCATGACCATCCAATCTCCAGCCTGATCGTGCAAGCACGTGAACTGAACAAGACCCACGGGACATTTCTACAGCCGTACTTGGACTTTTCGGAAGCAACAGGACGAATTCATACGCACTTCAACCAACTTCGTGGTGAGGCTGGAGGCACGGTGACGGGACGCATGAGTGCGAGTTCACCCAACCTACAGCAATGCCCGGCCCGGCATCCGCTGATTGGCCCTGCAATCCGTGGCTTGTTCCTGCCTGATGAAGGCCAGCTATGGGCTTCAAATGACTTCTCCTCCCAAGAGCCACGCCTGCTCGTGCACTACGCCACGCTGCTCAATCTCCACGGATCAGAGGCCATGGCCAACGCCTACAAGGACGATCCCCGCACCGACTTCCACCAGATGGTGGCGGACATGGCGGGGATTCAGCGCAAACAAGCCAAGACCATAGGGCTCGGACTTATGTACGGCATGGGTAAGAACAAACTCGCCGCCCAGCTGGATCTCCCCGTAGATGACGCATCCGAACTCATGGCCACCTTCCACGAAAAGGTGCCCTTCCTGCGTGGCACGGTAGACGCGGTGATGCGCCGCATTGAACACCCCGGCGCAGACGGAGCGATCCGCACATTGCTGGGCCGCAAATGCCGCTTCCCGTTGTGGGAACCGATCCAATGGGGCATCAACAAGGCCCTTCCTTATGACGAAGCCGTCATGAAGTACGGACCACGGGTCAAGCGTGCGATGACCTACAAAGGCCTGAACCGCCTGATTCAGGGTTCCGCTGCCGACCAGACCAAGGCCGCGATGGTGGCGCTGCACAAAGCAGGTTTCAAAATGCTTCTGCAGATCCACGATGAAATCGCACTCAGCGTCAACAATCGCGAAGAGGCGGAAGAAGCTGCACGGATCATGGCCAACGCGACACCCCTTGTCGTTCCGTCCGTGGTGGACGTGGAGATGGGGGACTCTTGGGGGCATTCGATGCTATAATCCGTCCTGACTACTCCTCGGTGGTCTTTGTTGCTTGAGTTTCATATCTCTACCTCCAGGTATTGCCCCGGCCCCTAAAGCCGGGGCTTTTTTATTTTCTAGAGGGTGTTGACAGTCTTAAGATGTTTACGATACATTGCGTTCCAGACAGTTGAGAAAGGAGAGATTGATGCCAGCCAAGAAGCGATATGGCTACCGCAGAAAGCCGCGGGCCAGCCTTAAAAACATTCCTAAGTCGCCATCCCAGCGACCGGACAATGTGCGTTGGTCCACCGTGACCATTCGCTCTGAGCATTACGCAATGCTGCGTGAGCTCTGTGAGTATTACCGCTATACCATCGGTAGCGTCACGATGATGCTGATCGAAGAACGCTTCAACGAACTACTGCAAAAGCAGCAGGAAGAAGAAGCTCAAGAAGAGGAGGCCCGTCGTGCAGTCAACCGTCCGTAAATACAGAACCCTCGTCAACGTCGAGGCCGAGATCGTCTATGAAATCCTGCCGGAGATGCCTGAGCATGGCCTGCCGCAGCAAATCGACATCCTCGGCGTATTCGTTGATGTGATAAACCCCAAGACCAGCAGAAACCGCCGAACCAACATCCTCGATGCGATGGAAGAAAGTTCACGGCTGATGCTGGAAGAAGAAATCGAAGCGGAGGATATGTGAAAAAAGATGACTACATCCCCTACCCAAGCATCCGGTATCGAGTACCATGGACCACGCGCCTGATCCGTTTGATCAAGCGCATCTTTAGAAAGGAGAACGAAGTATGACCTGCGAGAAGTGCAAGTATTGGAAGAGCTTTGATCTTTCAGATGAAGGCGAATGCCGTTTGAATCCGCCATCGCCGGATCTGCAAGCGATTGCCATGATCATCTCGGACCTGTCCCGAGGGCGTGAGTACGATAAGAATGATGACTATATGTTCGTGCGCAGTACGATGTGGTGGAGTTTCCCCATCACTGACGAAAGCATGTGGTGTGGCAAAGGCGAGGCGGTTCCCAATGTGGATTTTTGAAGCCATCGCATACGTATCACTGGCCACGGTCATTACCGTGATCATCATCGAGGCCAACGAATGAAGTACCAGATCAAATTTGACTCGGACATTCAGGGTACGCCGTGCCAGATCTACGTTCGCTACACAGAGTACGAAGCCCCCGATCCGCTGGCGGGCGAGGAATGTTATTACCGTGGCGGGTACACCGTAGAGTTCGACGTGTTCCGGGATGGATGCAAGGACAACACGCTTTACAACAAAATGACCGAGGATGACGAATCACGGATCACGTGGGAAGCGCTCGATTTGATGGGTTATGCTGAGTCTTGATGATTTGTTAGACATCGAAGCGGCACTCAATCGCTCGAAACCACCTCGCATGTTCGGCGGATACAAGAAGGCCATGCAGGTGGTGGATGAGCACTTGAGGTGTTTAGAATTACTGCGCGCCGAGATCAAGGAGCGCTTTGAGAAAGGAGAGAGGCCCGAAGATGACGTTTGACATCGCATTTAGGTTTTTGGGGCGTTTCAACTACTCGCTATGGAAGTATGATGTTGACACGCAACTGTACCTGCACAACCTGATCACTCGGGAGTTCAATTTCTTAGTGAGGAATGAAAATGACGACTAATGTCGCAAGAGTTCTAAAGGAACTTTCTGCATACGTAGACACTGCTGATCAATATGGGTGGTACTACTTCGAGGAAAACAAGAACCTCGTCGGGCACATAACCAGCCTCGACTATGTTCAGCATCCGCTTCCATCAAAAAAAGTGGCCATAACTGGGGTAACTCCAGACGGGGAATCTAGTGGGTATTTGATCGAAGACATGGGAGCGGAAAGGGTGGTGTGGCAGTTACGTGACTACGATAAACCCTACGTATTGTTCAGCATTCCGCATGAAACGAAGCTTATAGGAGAAGTAGCCCTGCATGAAACGTTGCTGGAGTACTGCAATGAAGGTGAGAAGGTTAAAAACGAAGTACTGCAGTTTTGTTCCAACGTATTGTTGCGTATAAACACCTTTTTTGAGCTCTACAACAAGGAAAAGGATCTGGTTGCCTTTTCAGCCAGCAGCAGCACCAATAACAAAAAGCGTGTTGCTAAGGGCAAGAAAGCACTTTTTGAATGGACGAAGATAGATCTATCGAAGAGCCAGACTTACGAAAAAGGCGACCACAAAGGGGGCACCCACGCCAGCCCTCGTCAGCATGAACGTCGGGGCCATTGGAGAAACTTGGCTAATGGGAAGACAATCTGGATTAAGCCTATGATAGTCGGCAACATCGAGAACGGGCGCGTTGCCCACATGTATAACCTCGAGGAAGCAAGATGATTAAGACGTACTGTAGCGCATCGAATATCTGCGTGAACCTGGACTGTGAGCATTGGCTCGACCTAGACGAGAAGTATGATGAACCGTTCTACTGGAAGCACCTGAAGGACGACACCTGTGGGTTCCGTATGAGCCCTGACATTGCAGCAAACCGCTGCCCAACTGGAGGGTGTGAAGAATGACCACCGTGACTGAATTGGAAGACGCCTACCGCACCGGGTATGCAGAAGGGTATGACGGGGCGATCTCGGCGCTGATGATGCTCGCCGAGGTCGTGCGTCAAGACCCATGGCCCAAGAGCTTTCTGATGAAGTTCTTGTATATGGCCCAGAATCTGACGGATGAGCAGATGATGGACGCAATCCTTAAACATGAAGACCAATTACTGCACTGATGTCAGCCCGGCGGAATCATAAATACTGGCTCTCGCCGCACGTCGGATACCCGGCTGCGAACGAGAAAAATGTCAAAATGCTGACAGACGCATTGCGAGAGGTGTATCTACATCACGAGCCGCTTACACTCCCGGAACTACGAGATTTGTACGAGAACCTAGAAGATAAGACTATCTTGAATATCTGCCGCGCGATTGAGGAAGCCCACGGGATCAAGAAACCCGACGACGTAATCAGCCGCGACAATCCAATGTATCGGTATGAAATCAACGAGGAGGACCGCCCATGACCCATACACCTGAGCAAATACTGATGAAGGCCCGAGCTCTTGCAAAAAAGATTGTGAATCTCTCGAAAAAGAATGACATTGCCTGCGCTCATGAAATAGACTTGATGGTTCAAGACGCACAGTATGTGTTGCTTGATACGCAACACCTAGAGATCTTGGACCACGGCTCACGGGCCAAGACTCTCGAAACGTTTGAGCGGGGCAAGGAAACCCTTCGCACGCTTGATGGCACTTTATATGCAAGAGGGGAATCCTAATGCCGAAGATTGTTCAAGAATCCACCGTCGCAGGGACCCGTGATGACGGCTCCAAGATTATCCTCCCGGAGGTGGAAGTGGTCGTAAAGAACGCCAAGACTGACGTTGAATATGATGATGACGTTGCTGCGGATGCAGACGTCAACGATCCAGAAACCGAAACCACCGCTGATGATATTCAGCGCCATGTAGCGATCCGCGTACTCAAGGGCGTCGGCGCTACCGGAGAAGCCAAACTGTAGTTTCCCTCCCCGCGAGCGATTCGCGGGTTGTGTCCCCTCTGATCCGAGAACTCCGGGGGGCGCAGAAAAACGTGCGGTGACGCTGACCGCCGTAATCGCAAGTCAGCAATTTTCGTACGTATGTACGCCATAACGGAGAAAGTAAGATGGCAAAAACCAAAAAGACGTCCGCCGATTCGCTCGGTTGGGACAAAATCGACAATATCAGCAAGGCTGCGCGTGAAGCAGGCCTGCCTGATTATGTTGTTCACCAGAGAAAGAAGGCTGGATGGACCGCTGCCAAGGCTTTATCGACGCCGGTGAAGAAAATCGCCAGCAAGAAGCCCAAGGCCACGAAAAAATCCACCCCGACCTTGAAGCCTAAGCAAGAAAATCTGCCGAAGGTGACCAATCCGCTGGGCGGAACCGGAGAAAGTGCGGTTCCCGGCTCCATAACGCCGGTAAAAAATCCTGACCCGCGTCCTGCCGAACCCCCGCTGGTGACCCCCGACAAGGACACCAACTGGATCTGGATCCTGACGGTCGCGGCATTGATCGGGATCGTATTGGCCTTTGCCCACGAAGCAGGGTTCCTGTGAAATGGAAGCTGCTTGAGGCCCTGTTCATCGGCTTGAGCGTCGTTCTCGGCCTCAAGTTGGTGGACTGGCTGACCTAATCACCGCTCAACGTCGAAGGAGGGCCAATGAGCGACCTGACCATGTGCTATTACGACGGGGAGTGCGACTGCGCGCATAAGTGCAAACGCTCTCGCAAATCCGGGACCCTGGCCCGTGAACACCAAAGCTGGACGATCTTCCCTCGGAAAAATCCGAACCAACGGGTGTCGGCGGAGAACTGCCCCGGCTGGCTGCCCATGGCAGGCGCAGACAAGGACTACACAGTAGGGGGTTGTCATGGCTAGAGCGGATTCGGTATACGCGCATCCCATCGCAGAGGATCTGATGCGCAAGGCCAAGATGCGCCGGACGTACGTTGCGCAGATGGCGGTGAAGACCAGACGAAAGGAATGGGAGGAGGAACAGGAATGCCTGAAGTACACGATTCAATTTCTGCGTGGGGAAATCGCTCCACGGTCCGGTGGGCCGAAAAAGGGGCAGGTATGAAGTACCGTCCCGCGCATTTTATGTATAGGCCCGATCTGGCGGCTCTCAGGAAGGAGCTGGCTGCGACCTGTACCCGTGCCCTGCTGATCGCCAAAAGACGCTCTAACGTCGAAGGAGAGGCGTTCTCGTACGATTTTACGTCCGAGGAGTACGTGCGGCTGATGTACAGGAGAGAAAACATCCTCCGCCAGATTAGGAAGATCTGGAACGACTAAGTTTTTGTGTGGGTAGATGGTGAAGTTTGACCGCCTTCGGGCGGTCTTTTTTGGCCCAAAGAAAAACCCCCGCTCGAGGTCGAACGGGGGTCAATGGTCAACGCCGGTACACGGCTACGGTTTCCTGCTTGAGATCGCGGACTTTCCAGACCCGAAGATCCACCTCGGTGATCCGTGGTTCACGGGCCAAAAGGAACTGGGCTCGAGCCCTGCCCTCTTTCAACGCCGCACCTCGATCACTACACGCCTCGAAGGTGTCGCCACCCTGACTGTCGTCCTCGAACGAATGCGTGACCGTCCAGCCCGCGTCGTCGCGGTCAACCCATACGGTTGCTTTCATGCTTTCTCCTGTATGTCGTTAAAGAACTCGAGGTCCGTGAACCTCGATGAATCCACGTTTGGGATTCAACCCCAATTATACCATATTGTTAACGTTAACAATAGGTAGGGTCATCGTTTGTTTCGATGGTATTGTTAACATTGATTGGGGAGGGCGATGGGTGGGGGGTGTCGAGGGGAGAGTTGATCATGGACCATGGATCAAGGGTCAGGTTGCCTAAATTTTGTGCAAATAGACGTAATGCGTTTTGGACTATATATTGTTTTCGTTTGGTTTTTTATGCATCATCAGAATAAAGACATTCTGTAAACAATAGACGTAATGTTGGTTGATAAAGGACAGATAACGTATACAGGACAAGGGGTTAGGACATTACAGGGAAACGTTAACCTTACGGCTATAGACGTAAGAAACAAAAACAATAGGGTTATTTTTACGGGGATCGCGCGCGATTTATTGTTTACGCATTAATGCGTAAAAAACCAAACGAAAACAATATATAGAACTGGGCTTGCACTTCTGGAGGGCTGCCGGTACATTACTTACATAACGAATAGGAGCGTAGAAAGATGAGCAGAGCAAAAGACGTCGAAGTAACCATGCCCGGCATCAAGCCGAAAGAGCATGTGGTGCGCCTGCGGGGAAGGATCTCCCGGTATCCGTTCAAGCTGATGCTGATCGGTGACTACTTCCGCATGGAAACGGCAGGCGATGCCGCCCGTGCCCGATCCGCAGCATCCCTGTATAGCCAACGCCACCCGGCGGTGAAGTTCACTGTCCGTTTGGACGCTACGGGATCGGAGTGGTATTGCCGGAGGGTGATGTGATGCCGCGTGAATACTTTGTGAAGTATGGCGAGCGGAAGAACGTGTACCCGATCGGCGACCTCGAGGTGGGTGATTTCTTTGTTTTCCCGCGCAGCATTGTGCCCGCAATCCGTTCCTGCATTTACCGGCAGGTAGAAAAGCGAACCCCAGAGTTGCTGAACCGACCGGGCCAACGGGAATTTCCCGTAATCAAGTTTGAAATTGAGAAAGGGCCGGACGCGAACACTTGTATTTGCCGGAGGACTCTCTGATGCCTGTCCAGTACGACAAGCCGCTGGATCTGGTCCAGCACCCGCCGGTGCAGTTTAGCTACGAAAGGAAACGGGGCGCAGCGTGGTACCGGGACGTTTTTCCGTTGGACGACATGGGCCGCAACGATTACTTTTTCATTGATGACCCGGACGACGTTCCGCATGTCCGTTCAGCGATTGCGTGGTACAAATCCGAAAAGGCCCCGTGGGCCTTGTTTACCGTTCGGCGGTTGAACAAATACTCGGACACTTACGTTTGCAGGAGGTTAAGCGGCTGATGGGCAGAAAAGACGTTTGGAATGTCCCGCCGGTGATGCCGGACAAGCTGAAGAAACGGTTGAACAAACCTGTTGCGCCGCTGAAGCAGCAAAAGAAAACCCTGACTGCGCGCGAATGGGCGTTCGTGAAGGAATACGTCAGCAACGACGGGCAAATCACGATGAAGGAAGCCGCCATCCGTGCAGGCTTTTCCCCGAAGAGCGCGAGCAGCATTGCCAGCCGGTTGACCAATCCTGACCATGCGCCGCATGTTGTCGCTGCCATTCAGGAATTCCGTGCGGAACTGGCGGAGAAATACGGCACCACCTTTGACCGGCATATGCGCGACCTGCAGAAGATTCGTGATGCCGCTTTTCAGGCCGGGAACTATGGCGCTGCCGTGCAGGCTGAATACCGACGCGGGCAGGCGTTGGGAACGATTTATGTTGATCGAAAGGAAATCCGTGTAGGCACGATCGATTCGATGAGCAAAGAAGAGGTGCAGGCCAAGCTTGCCGAACTGCAGAAGTTGTACGGCGGACCACCGCCGCGCGTTATTTTGGAAGCCGAAGCGGAGATTATTGAGGATGCCAGCGAACCCGGAAACCCTGTTGTACAAGAGGCTGAAGGACAATCTGCCGGATTGCCTGATCACTCGGATCGAAAGCCGCGTGAACTTAGGTATCCCGGACTGCCTGATAGCGTTTCGGAAGGATCGAATGTTCGTGATGGTGGAACTGAAGGTGGTGAAGAGCGGGAAGAAGATTCGGATGAGCCCGCACCAGATAGCGTTTCATCTTAAGCATGCCGAGCTCGGGTGCCCGACCTATTTTCTGGTAGAACACAACAAGCATATCAGCAAGGGCCAGTCCGAAATTTTGTTGTATGAGGGCTGGCAGGCTGAGGATTTGATGATGCTTGGAACCGATACGCCACCGCTCGGGCGTTGGCTGAAAAAGGGCGTGCAATGGCATATTGTCCGCCACCTGTTGACAGGGGGCGAGCCTGTCGAGTAATTTGATCGTGCGACAACTACTGTCGCGACCATACAGCAAGAAAGGAGCTCAACATGCTAGACAAGAGTAGGAAAAAATTCCCGTTCATTATGTCGAACCCCGAAACCGCCTATCTCCCGATAGAGCGCAGAACTTACGCCGTCATTTGGGATGAATACACCGTGCCCATGGGCGAGATGTGGGCGTCATATGCCGACGCGTATTTTGAACTGAAGACCGGCCTAGAATGGCCCGAGGATGGGAGGGGCGCGTGATGTGGGAATCAATCTTGACCGGTATTTTTGTCGTCATCGGCACAAAACTATTGGGGGGCTGAGATGGCCCGCAAGTATCACAAAATGCGCCGACGGGATCGCGCGCACAAACCCATCCCGCCCGTGCCCAGCAAATCACAAGAGGAACGCCAAGCCGAAACCGTGGGAAGCTTGCGCAGAATTCTCGGAATGCTGTTGTTTTCAGGATTGCGAAATTAAAGCTTGCACCCTGGGCGCGTATTGTTTACATTTCGCCCTGGCGCTAGTGGTGGCGCCGTCATACAGGAGAATGAAACCATGCTAAAGACCATCGCCGTTTCCAGTAACGCAAAAACCGGACCGATCGCGACAACCTACCGCGCAGGCAATACCGAAACTTTCGGAACCTGCCCAAATTCCTGCCCGCTGAAACCCGAAGGCCGGAAAGGTACGCCCGTTGTTGATGATGAATACCTCGCAGCGCTTAAGCGCGCCGTGCCGCGCAATGGCCAGGCCTGGACCTATACGCATTTTAATTCCTACCCTACGCGCTACGCCTGGAAGGCGGGCGAGACCGTGATCAATGCAAGCTTTGATGATGTGGAAAGCGCGGCGCGTGCCAGCAAAAAATGCCCCGCCGTATACGCGGCGCCGGTAAGCGATACCGCATGGCCCAGGCATGAGCAGGGCGTGCAGTTTGTACGCTGCCCCGCTGAAACCCGCGACGGTGTTACTTGCGCCAGCTGCGGGAATGGGCGCCCATTGTGTGCCCGCGGGGATCGCGACTATGTGGTTGTTTTTGTCGCGCATGGCACGCAGAAAAAGCGCGTAGGGTCGAATGAAAAAGGCGGGTGTTATGCTGGCCAGGGCCGCGTATATATGGCCTGGAACAAAACCCGCGACCAGGAAAGCGCGCGGTCCGATGCTGATGCGGTCCTGGATTTTGCCGCATCCCTGCCGCCAGGGTATCTATTGCGCCATCATGTGGCGGGGGATCTCGGCCTTGCATTGTAGGGCCCTATTGTTTACATTCCGCTTTGTGCAATTCCGCACACATACAGGAGAATGAAAAAATGAAATATCAAGTATTCACCGATCCAGGGCATGCATGGGTTCGCGTACCGCGTGCAGATTTGCACGCCGTCGGCGTCGCCGACAAAATTTCGCCCTACTCTTATCAGCTGAATGATTGGGTTTATCTGGAGGAGGATTGCGACCTGGGCGCGTTCATTGTGGCGCACCTGGAAAGCGCGGGCCGTCCTACTGATTACGAAACCCGCCATGAATGGGTTGCGCAGTACCTGGGCAAAACCCATCACACCAACAACCAGTCGCGGATCCGTTCCTTTTTCCGCTACGCTTGCAAACGCGCATAGACTTGCGCATACTGCCCCGCAGCGGCGCATTCCGCGCCGCTGCAACCCATACAGGAGAATGAAAAATGGCACATATGATTGATCAAACCACAGGCCGCGACGCGATCGCATACATTGGCACCACACCCTGGCACGGCCTGGGCCAGGCGCTGACACCCGATGCCGATATTGATACCTGGACCCGCGAGGCGGGCCTGGGTTACACCGTTTTAGAGTCGCCGGTACTGTACAACTCGCCCGCGGCAAGTGATCTGCAGGAATGGCCAAACCGTAAGGTTTTGCACCGCAGCGACACCGGCGCGCCCCTGGCGGTGGTTTCGGATGGGTACCAGGTGGTGCAACCTGGGCAGGTAATGGATTTTTTCCGCGACCTGGTCGATAACAACGGGTTCCGCATAGAGACCGCGGGCGCGCTTTCCGATGGTAAGCGCGTTTGGGCCCTGGCCAGCGTCGGCGATGCTGCGCCGGTCCTGGATCGCGACCTGGTAAAGCCTTATCTGCTGCTGGGCACCTCTTATGATGGAACAATGGCAACCGTCGCAAAATTTACGGCAATTCGCGTCGTTTGTAATAACACTATAACGGCGGCGGTCGGTGGATATTCCGGCGGGCGTGCCATCAGGGGCGAGGCCGAAACCAGTACCGCATACCTAAAAAGCGCCGTGCGGATCCTGCATTCGGAGAGATTCGACCGCGACCAGGTGCGCGCGCAGCTGGGCATCATGGTAGGCGGCGCCTGGGATGCGTTCCTGGAAAACACGCGCCGCATGACGCAGCTGCCCATGGGCACCGAGGAGGCGGATTTGTTCCTGCGCGATCTGCTGCAACCCTGGCACCGTTCCAACAACGACATCAGCGAATCGCGCGCATTTAAGCGTGTAATGGAATTATTCCAGGGCGGCGCCATTGGATCGAATATCGACGGCGTGCAGGGCACGCGCTGGGGCATGCTTAATGCGGTAACTGAGCTAGTCGACCATGAGCGCGGGCGTTCCAACAATACCCGCCTGGAGTCGGCCTGGTTTGGATCTGGCGCCCAGCTGAAGGCGCGCGCCGCGGATCTGCTATCGATTGAGCCCGAGAAAATCGCCGCATAGGGTTTGCCTGTAGACCTGGTGATTTGGGGCCCGCCACCTGGCGGGCCTTTTTCGTTTGCAATCCTGGCGCGGCGCGCCTATGCTTTCCGGACCTGGCGCATCCCGTGCCAGCACATACAGGAGAATGAAAACATGGGCAACCGTGCACACCTTCAAATTACCGACCGCCAGGGCAATACCTGCGGCGCTGCAATTTACCTACATTGGAACGGCGGCCTTGAATCCGTCGCGGCCCTGGTGCATACCGCGAAAAAGCATAACCTGCTTGTGCATTCACCCGAATACGCAACCGCAAACCTGGCGGCCCTGGCGCGTTTGTTGTTCGGGTTCAGCGATGGTTATTCGGTCGGCGTGCAAACTGAAAACATACTGCGCCAGGAGCTCGGCGCCCTGGGCGCGCAGCTGGTGCCCAGTTGGTGCGAGGAAAACGGGTTTTTTGTTTTCGACCTGGACGGCAACCTGGCGGCCCATTTTCAGGATCTGGGCACCTGGGACGATATCGATCTGCAGGCCCTGGAGTCGCAAAACCTGCGCGATGAATACGCCGCGGCGCTGCAGGCGGACCGATACGGCGGCGTGCGTTTGCACCTGGATAATATGATTGACACCCTGAACCAGGCGGACCCGCCAATCAGCACCCGCGCCCTGGTCGAATTCGATCCGCGCGACCTGGTGCACCCGCGCCCCGAGTTATTTGCACCGCAACCGCTCGCCGTTGCATAATCCCCAGCACCAGGCGGCACCCCGCCGCCTGGGCTCTCATACAGGAGAATGAAAAGATGAAACACCGCACTATTGAAACCTGGGATCAATTCCGCGCTGATGGCGCTGAATACCTGCCGAACGGCGCGCAGCTGATCGACCTGGAATATAGCCCCGAAACCGGCGAAGGCGTAGTCCTGGCATCGGGCCTGCATGGAAAACGGGAATGGATCACCTGGCGCTTTTTCCATGGGGATCTGCGCACCACCACCTGGGGGCACTATTACACCGACAAACCCGAGGCTTTCCGCGAATACGCCGCCCGCGTGCAGGACCGCGTACTAGGGGGTGCAGCATGAGCCGCTTGCGTTTGGTTGAATCCCTGAACCACCAGGGCGATTCCGTGAAAATCTACCGCGACGCGGAATGGGGCGAATATCGGGTGCGAACCTTTCCTGGTGGCGTGATCTATCCTGCCGCTGACTACCACACCGACGACAAGGCCGACGCGATCGACACCGCGCATTTTTTCCTGCGCCGGTTGTCAGGGGGTGCAGCATGAGCCGCCGCAGTCTTGATCCCGCCCTGGATCTGATGCGCGACGATTACCGCGCCGGCGCTTTTACCGGCGCATTCGTGGTTGCGGCCCTGGATTATTACGCGCGCCAGGTCCTGGCGGCGGATCCTGGAAAGGCCAACAACCGCCTAATCGATCCGCGCGCCTGGCAAGGCGTCGCAGCTGCAGCGCTGGCGGCCCTGGAACGGTCGACAAACGCACCGCAGCAACGGTCCAGCTGATCCAATAACGCCGCCCTGCGGCCCATACAAGCGCCCCCAGGGGCGCTTTTTTATTGCCCGCAACCCTGCAGCGCACCCCTGAATTCCGCCGTATCGCATGCCCTGGACCTTGCCAGCTGCAACCTGGCGCGCACCTGGTGCAGCTGCCGCACCTTTTCCCGCCAAAACATGGCAACCAGGCCCAGGGCCCGCGGCCCGTGATCCCTGGTGCGCGGCCCTGGATCTGATACGCCTGGCGCCTGGTCCCTGGTCCCTGGTGCGTGCGACCTGGTGCGCTTTATCGATAGGCGCCGCCGATGGGGTGCCGCGCGCGATCTGCGAGGTCCGCCTATTGATCCCTGGGCCGTGATCCCTGGTGCGTGATCCGCCCAGGCTGATCTTCTCAGCGTGATACCTGCAACCTGGTGCGCGGTCCCTGGTGCGTGATCTGCAGCGCCTGGACCTGGTCCAGCTGCGCCCTGGTGCGCGTGCTGCACCTTATTAAACCCGCAACATAACCCGCGTTTTCGATTATGTTGGATTATGTGGATATCTTTTTATTCGTGAAACATGTTTTCTTTTCCGCGTGGAACGCCCCAGAACATAATCGTGGAACATATTATCAAGGCGCGTGGAACATGGGCGGAGTCCCGCCGCCCAAATGGAAAAAAGCCTTAAAAATCAACAACTTACCACGGAAAATGGCCCCCATGTCGAGCGGGCAGGGGCTTTAGCCCGATTTCACACAAACACAAACGGATCTGAACGTAAAGCCCCTCAACTTTAGTCAGGTATTAGGGGGTGGGGGTGTTCCACGTGGAACAGGCCCCCTTCCTTTTTGAAATCAATCTGGCCAAAAATTTCTGCAAAATTTGAAACGATTGACATTAACAATACGCCGACGTACATTCCCGGCGTATGGGCGTAGCAGACACTCACTTACCGCAGGAAGCTCAGGAAGAGATGCTGAAACTGCAGCTCCGGCTGCAGCAGATCGAAACCCGTGAGCGTGCGACAGGAAACTTTTTGGATTTCTGCCAATACGTCTGGCCTGAAATGATAGTGGGCGCTCACCACCGTAAGATCGCGGAAGCGTTAGACCGTGTGGTTGCGGGGAAAACGAAGCGCCTGATGATCGCGATGCCGCCTCGTCATGGTAAATCCCAGATGGGAAGCTACCTGTTCCCTGCCTACTTGATGGGCAAGCTTCCGAAGTCCAAGCTCATCGTCGGTT
>Ga0208019_1001071_pt1 | contig 14788 bp, 20 predicted proteins | sample CB_VirMetaG_5_FD_184540 | JGI IMG/M metagenome (GOLD analysis project Ga0208019, IMG submission 184540) | Freshwater to marine saline gradient viral communities from Chesapeake Bay - CB_1508_1D Viral MetaG (SPAdes) (version 4) | ecosystem: Environmental > Aquatic > Marine > Coastal | place: USA...
GGAGTTGAAGTTGTTTCTATTACTACTCCAACTGATCAATGGGATCTAACTATTAAAAGTCCAGGAGGCGTTGCAATTTTAACAGATACAGGTATTGGTTCAGCTGCTCCAGAACTATTAATTCCAACACAAGCAGGAACTGCAGGAGCTAATGGTCAACTATTTGGACTATCAGGAAATTTAAGTTTAGTTGGTGCCAACATGGGTGCTAGCAAATCAGCAAAAGTAATAATTTACGTGGAGAGATAAAATGTATTGTACAGCAGATGAGGTATATGAATCAACTACTTTAGACAGTAGTATAGTTCCTGAAGCAGCAGTTAACAATTTCATAAAAGCAGCTGAACGGGATGTTGATAGGTTCACCTTTACAACTTATTGGGCAGTTAACAACAACGCTCAGACTGTTGATTCTGCTACTAACAATACAATCTCCGTTTCAGGAACACCTTACACTGCAGACGCTTTAATCGGAATGCACGTTTGGGTTTATTCTGGAACAGGAATCGGCCAGATGATTAAGATCACTGACAATACTGAAGACACAATCACAGTTGAAGAAAATTGGGGAACAAATCCAGTTAATGGAGATTTGTTTAGAGTTATTTATACAGCTACTGACCCAAGGTTTAATGATGTTGAGGATGGTAATGGTGAAGATTGGTTCTTTACTCCTGATTATCCTATTCAAATCCTTAATAGTGTAACAATTGATAGTGTTTCAGTAAGTACTTCTAATATTTATCAATATAAAAAGATGGGTAAATTGGTATTGAAGTCTAGTGCAGAAGTAACAACTTGGAGAGATACTTATCCTCAGCAAGTTGAACTAGATTATCATTATGGAGTTTATCCTTTACCTGAAGAAGTGAAACGATATGTAGTTGTTTTAGCTTCTTTAAAAACCTTAGCAGCACAAATGGGTGGAACTTACGCTACACCATCAACTTATTCTCTTCCAGAAGGAAGCGTAACTGTTGGTCAGGCTTATGTAAACATCCGTGGAACCTTTGATGTTTTAATGAAGGAACACGCTTTGCTAAGAGAACAAATATTAATCAGATATACAAAAGTGGTATAAATTATTTAAATCACTTTTGCAATTATCTTATTAAACCCGAGTGGGTATAACCGAGGCGAGTGCTATGACAATAAATTTTGATGCGACACCATTCCAAGAAATGATTACAGGTCATTCTAAAACTCTTAGTTATACCCCTGTTACAAAAACAACTTCTAACATAAGGGGAGAAGAAACTCTAACTGACGGTACACCATCTAATATTTCTGGAGCATTTTTCAGAAAAGAAGATGAATGGAGCCAAAAGAAAGAGGGTTTATTCCAAGGTGCAGATGCCATTGTTATGGTTTTACCTGCAGTAACTATCGCAAAGGATTCTAAAATTACTTATGATAGTGAAACTTACAGAATAGACAGCATTATAACAAGACGATTAGGAACGACAGTATTTTACAAGATGGGAAGGTTGTTTAAAATTGGTTAGTCAGGAATTTAAAGACGCATTCTTTTGGAAATTAGGTAATGAGTTAGTTAATGGTATGACTAGAAGAGTTGCTGTTGATACTGGGGATCTTAAAAACAGTATAGATTTCCATGTTATAGGTAATAAGATTTTCTTTACTATGAAAAAACATTGGAAGTATGTTGAGTTTGGAACTGCTCCTCACGAAATTAGAGTAAGGAATAAGAAAGCACTTTCTGATGGAAAAACTATCTTTGGTAAGAAAGTAAACCATCCAGGAACGTCACCACAGCCATTTATTCGCCCTACATTTCATCAAGATTTAAGTAGGGCAATTAATAGTGCAATTGAATTTGCTAAGAGAGAGGCACAAATATGACAGTTACAGGATACACTGAAGAACAGATGAAAGAGGAGTTGACAGTTTACTTGAGAAACTCCGATGTTTTAACAACTACACTTAGAGGCGTTACTACAATTACAGAAGAGTTTGACGGTGATGGTAATGAAACTGAATTCACTTTAACAAATACAAATGTTAAAAACATAAGATCAATAACAGTGGGAGGAGTTGCTCAGGTATGGGGAACTGATTATACTGTTAATTATGAAACTGCTAAGGTTACTTTTACAGTGGCTCCAGCTTCTGGAACTGATAATGTTGATATTACTTACGATTACGGTAATACTGATAAGATTCACGCTGACATGCCAAAGGTTGAATTAAACATAAGTTCATACCCTAGAATTGCAATCACTGTAACAAGTGTTCAATCTCAAGAGGGAGCGTTAGACGGATCCATAATTTATTCAAACTACTTAATTTCATTTACTGCATTAAGGGAAGGCAACCAAAGTGTTGAAGAACTTTGCACAGCAGTGAGAACGGCAATATTAAACAATAGAAAGAATTTTTACACAATGAGATATTTATCACCAGCAGGAAAAGGTCCAACATTACCTGAACCACAACGTGGAGATAAAATCTTTAGCAAGGTTTGTGATTTCACAGCACCTTGGAATAGCGAGGTATTATCATAATGAGTCAAGGAACAATATTCACAAAAGTACAGTTTGGTGCTGAAGCATCAGCTTACGGAACAGAAACTTCATCATATTCAGAACTAGCTAGATGTCAATCTTGTAACATAGATTCAGACAATGGCAACATATATGACAGAGGATTAGGAGAAGGCATAAATGCATCTAATGTTTATTATGGACCTTTCACAGCGTCAGGAAATATCAACTTTGATGTAGTAGACTTTACAGTTTTACAACATTGGGTTGGTGACAAAGCTGGAGCAGGAACTGCAGGAGACCCTTATACTCTAACCGAGGCGACTTCAATCCAAGCTGCTGCATCTGGTGCAGGTATAATGCAACCATTTAGTATTGAAAAACTAAATGATGATGGCACTGACACCGTGCAGTTTGCTTTGGGTTGCGTAGGTGAAACTTTCACACTTTCAGGTAGCTTAAATTCAAAGTTAAGTTGTAGTGCTTCTTTTGTAGCACAGAAATCAGGATATAGAGGTTCAGGAGAAACTTATACACCAAATACAGACCCTGCATTTGTAATGCTTAATGGAACTTGGAAATGGGGAGCAACTCCTTCTGCGTTATCTGGAGTTAGAGAATTTAGTATAAGTATGGCAAATAAGCTTGTAACAGACACAAGAACTATTGAGTCAAGGTTTATGGGAATCCCCCACTTTGGACAGAGAACTTATAATTTCACTGTAAGTATAATTATGAGTAGCTCTTTAGCAACAACTATAATCAGTGACTTTTACGGATATTCAAATGCTGGAGTTTATACACCAGAAGATGGAAGTGTGAGCGTAAGTCCAACTGCAAGCTTAGAGTTTAAAGTTGAATTAGTTAATGGTTCAAATTATGCAACAATCCAATTAGATGAATGTGCTATCGATAGAATTAGTAAACCAGCTGCTTTAGGTGGTGGACTTAGTTTACTAAGCTTCCAAGGTACTGCATTAAAAGGATTATCAAACATACCTATTAAATGGTGGAGCACTTAGAAATGTTTTTTAAGAGAAAAAACTGGGATTTTGTAGAGTTAGAAGGTAAGAAGGTTTATTTGAAACCTATTAACAATGGAATGTTTAATAGAGCAAGAATAAAATCAGCACTAAATGATAAGATATTTAGTAATGCAATCTTCTATACAGAAATGGAAAAAGAAATCACAGGCTTTTCTCAGAAGAAACTAGATAATCTAAGTCTCTCTGCAGGAAGATTATTAAGACAAAAGGTTATTGCTATACTAAAAAAAGAAGGACTTGTAAAGGAAGAGATTAAGCCTGAAGTGATAAAAGAAGACAAGGCTGATATATTCTCTAAACAAGATGTTGAATGGTTTGAAAAATCTAAACATGCTGTAATGGATAAGTGGAGGAAAACAAATGCCTGAGGATGTAGTTGGAGCTTCTATAAGTGTTAATTTAGAAGGTATTGAAGGTAATGTTAGTGGTGATTCTGGTTCAAAAGAAATCTTAACAAAGATTTTAGATGAATTAAAAAGAATGAATACTGAATCTTCCAGGAGAGAAAAAGAAACAAAGAGTGGTTTATTTGATGCATTATTGAATAAAAGTAAAATTGGAGGTGCTATTACTGCTGGTGCAAATGTGATTGCAGGAGCAGGATTGGCACAAAATGCTCTTGGAGATTTAAGTCAAAGTTTCGCAGCGATAACTGATGTTGAAACTGGTGAGCGAAAGATTGCAGAAATCAACGAGATTACTGGTAATATTGTAGATATCTTAACTGAAAAAGAAGCTAAAGATAGAGATATCCTTGATGAGAACGGAAATATTCGTAGAGAATTAAGGGTTCAGAAATTATCACAAGAAGAAATGAATGACAGTCTAGATTCTCAAAAAGATAATGTAATAATTACTAAAAACGTGTTAGATGACATTTTACTTGAAATAGAAAAACAAAAACTAGCAGATAAAAGAATAACAGCTGCTAAAGAAGAATATGCAAAGCAAATGGAGGAACTAGCTGGTATGACTCCAACTGAAACATCTGGGGATTATTTTGGAGGAGACACTACAAATCTACCTACATATAAACCCCCTAGACCAACAACCTTAACATCTTCACAAATGCCAATGTCTGGAGATTTTTTTGGTGGAGATACCTCTGGGATTAATAGGGCTGAATTGGTAAAAGATGCATTTGATTTAGCTAAAAAAACTTTTAACATTAGAGACATATTCCCAGAAGGTTTATTTTTATACAATATGAGGTAAGATTATGACTACAAAACCAACACTATCATTATTTACAGGAACTGAAAATTTAGGTTCTATTTTTATGGAACAAGACGGATTTAATATAAAATTCACAGATTTTAATATTCCACTTTCAGATTCATCTGGATACACAGCATTTGACTGGAAAGGTAAGACAAGAGTTATTTTAGTGCAAGGTGCTATGTCTGGAGAAGGTTTTTCAGGAGCAACTACAAACGATAAGATTAAAGATTTCTTATCTGCAATATATGGACATATAGATATTTCCACTTTACAAACATCCTTAACTTATACTAACAGTTTAGGTTTATCTTATACTGTAAAAATATTTGATTTTACATGGAGAAGAATGTTTCAAGACCCAAGTAGAATCTTATACACAATATTATTGAAGAGGGTTTAATGGCTATAATAAACTACCAATACAAATTTGAAATAGACAGTGTCGATGTGACTTCTTACGTATTGGTAGACTCTAAAATAAATTATAAAAAGAATAACGACACTGGAGATTATGCAGAGATTTATATTTATAGAGAAGTTTCTTCTATAATATCTTTAGGTACTAGTAGCGTACTTAAAGTTTACAGAGGAGTTAATAGTCCTACAGAAAAATGTATATTTAGTGGAGATATTAAATCCATAAAAGGAAGAGATGAAGAAACTTTAACATTAAAAGCTTCTAACTTTATTAATAGATTAAGATTTGATCCTTTTACAAAATCTTATGACAAGAATATTGATATAGAAGCTGGGGAAGTTAGTGCTATATTTTCAAACATAGCAGAAGACGCAGGGTTCACTGTGAATGCTGTTTCTAGTGGAACAGATTCAACAAGTATTTTGTTAGACAAATTTATATCTGCAAACAATTATAGACTTGAACGTATGAATGTGTTAGCAAACATTCTTAATTGGTTTTTTAGATACGATTATGATAAGGATGAGATTGTATTACAACCACAAGGAACAACAGAATATTCTACTAAATTGGTGGTAGGAGAAAATATTCTTAACATACCTGATTGGGAAGAAGATATTGATAACATGCGTAATAAGATCACAGTTGAAGGTGCTGTTGAGTTTGACACAAGAGAAGAATCTGATACGGGTGATGGAACTACTGTTGAGTTTGATTTAGAATATCCTCCAGAAACAACTGAGTTAACAGTTAATGGCACATTGAAAAAGAGGGGAGTTGTGGGTACCCAAGATACTTATGATTATTTTGTGGATAAACAATTAAAGAAATATACATTTGTAACTCCTCCAGGAATTGGGGATACAATAGTTATGAAATACTCAACTTTTATTCCAACTCCAGTTACAGGATCAGAACCTACAAGTGTAACTAGATACAATGGTCTAATTCAACACGAAGTATTTGAATTTAATGATGTCCTAACAATAGAAGATGCTACAGTTAGAGTAAACCAATTACTTGAACTTTTAGCGTTTGCTGAAGTTTATTCCTATTTTAATGTTTCAGAGTATGACATAAATGTTGGAGATACGATTGATGTTGAGGATTCAACAAATCCAACTTATAATGGAACTTATGTTGTAAGTGAAAAGAATATTGTTTATGGAACACCATATGATATTATAAAAATAGGAACAGATGTTTTAGGTGTTAGTAATATTTATAGAGTTATTGAAGAAAGACTAAGGCTTATCTCTCAATCAAACAGAGAAGTTGCAAATTTACTTAGACATTTATTTAATTTGTCATCTAGTTTAATCTTTAAGAATAGATATATTATAAAACAAAAGAGAGATGTTAGTACTGATTATCTTTGGGGTAATACTACATGGAATGGAGGGTTTTGGCAAGATGGTTATAACGAAGAACCTGTCAACTATCAAATTCAGCAAGGTCGTTTAACATATGAAGAATATTTTTATGATGAAGATTTTAAGGATTCAGTTAATAATACTTGCACATGGAATACTACTACAAAAGAACTAACATTCACATCAGGTCAGCGTTATCAAACTACTTCAATATTTTTAGATAGTACCAATCAAAGTACTGTAAAGAAAGCAACATTAAATTATACAGGAACAGGAACTTTTGTTCTTGAGATGTCTGCAAATGGTGGAACAGATTGGGAAACTGTAGAAAATGGAGTAGAATATACTTTTACAAATACAGGCAGTGATTTAAGAATAAGAATTTCTACAGAAGCATATCAATTTGTTACAAGTGATGGTGAAGACTTTATCACAAGTGATGGAGAAAATTTCAAAGTACAAACAGGAGGAAGTGGTACAATAACTTATGTTTCATGTACACATTCATTATAGAAAATGGTAAATTATAATTCAACACATACAGGAGCTGAAATTGATTCAGCAATAGATGACGTAGCTAGCAATACTACTCACAGAACAAGTGCAGGAACTGACCATAGCGATGTAGGTTTAAACAATTCACATAGAACAAGTACAAGTAATCCTCATAGTGTTACAAAAACACAAGTAGGTTTGGGTAATGTTCCAAATACTGACTGTACTAATGCTTCTAATATAACAACAGGAACTTTATCAAGTGCTGTTTTGCCACCAGTAGCTTTAACTACTGTAGCAGTTTATGCTAGTGAAGCAGCAATGTTAGCAGCAACTACAGAAGAAGGTGATGTTGGAGTAAGAAGTGACCAAGGTAAATCATATATGAGAAACAGTGGTTCTTCAGGAACTATGTCCGATTGGACAGAATTACAAACACCTACAGATACAGTACTAAGTGTAAACACTAAAACAGGTACAGTAACTCTTACTCAAGATGATATAGGGGATGGTTCAACTTATGTTAGAACTGAAAACAACTTAACAGATGCTTTAGCAGCAGCAATAAGCTCAGCATTACAAAATGTAGTAGAAGATACTACTCCACAATTAGGTGGAAATTTAGATTTAAATTCTAAAGGAATTATAATTACTGGTCAAACAGTAGGTGGAAGTGATGGTAATTTAGTTTATCTTTCTGCAGCTAATACATGGTCACAAGCTGATGCAGATGCAGAAAGTACATGTAAAGGAATGTTAGGAATAAGAGTATCAGCAACAAGTGTAATGGTTCAAGGAATTTATACAACAACAGGATTAACAGCTGGTGCAATTTATTATGCAAGTACAACTGCAGGTGGAATTACAACTACTGCACCGAGTGGAACAGGAGATATTGTAAGAATAATTGGTTACGCACTAAGCACAACTCAGTTATTTGTAGACCCTGATAAAACTTATGTGGAGGTAGCTTAGACATGGCAAACTATGATATAAGTTTAATAGATTATGATATTAAAACAAATTCTTCATTATACAATGATGTTATTATGATGTCTGAAACTATGGGTATTTGTTGTTATTATGAAAGTACAGGCACTACTGGCTATGTTGAAAGTTTTACATTAGATGCTTCAAAAAATATTACTAGAGTTGAAAGATTGGCAGTTGGTAGTGGTGTTATTCGTGACCCTTCTCTTGTAAAAATAGATTCAACTCATTTTGCTTTGGCACATGCAGATTCAGCAAGTGATGGTTTTATTAAAACTTATTCAGTTACAACTTCAGGAACATCTATTAATCAGTTAGATTCTTTAGAACATGATGTTGTAAGTGGAAGAGTTAATGGTATATCTTTAATAGATTCGACACATTTGTATTTACATTATAGGGATGGTAGTTCTGATGGAAGAGTAAAAACCTTTACTTTAGATGGTAGTTATAATATCACACAAACAGATTCATTAGTAGTTGCTAATAATTATGGTGAATCTTATAATAAAGGTTTATTGAAATTTGATTCATCTCACTTTATAGATGCATGTCAAATAAATAGTTCTTTTCATGCTGGTGTAAAAGTTTATGCATATGATGGAAGTTATAATTTAACATTAACAACAACCAGTAGTGCATTTAATGCAAATGCTTCAGAACGATTTGATTTAAAACAAATTGACGCGACTCATTTTATGATGGTTGAAACTTCAAATAATAAAGTTTATGCACACACTTTCAGCGTCAACGCTTCAACATATGCTGTTGCAGAAATTGACGAAATTGAATTACTTGATTCAAATACACATGGTTGTTCTGAATATATAGATGGAACTCATATGATTGCAGGTTTTGGAAATGCAGTTGCAGTTGTTACTTTAGATGGTAGTTATAATATGACTGAAGGAAGCAATACTACTTTAACTGGCTCAGGAGAATATATTAAAATTGCAAAAATTGATGATTCAGGAAATTATATTGTTGGACTAGCTGGTGGTGGAAATGCTCATTCCTTACAAACTTTTAATATTGAAGGAATTGGTGGATATCCAAATAAAGTAAACGGAGTAACTGGTTTTGCAAAACTGAATGGAGTTGCTGTAGGAAGTATTGCAAAGGTTAACGGAATTTAAAAATGATAAATAATAAACATGAGGTATTAGAATAATGGCAAATGGAAGTCTAACTACAAGACAACAGAAGAAAGGACTGATGTATAGAGGTTATACTTCCAGTCCAACAGACACACAATACGACCCACCTACAAAATTCACTATAGGAATAAATGGAACTACACCTTCAGAAAACAACACAGACTTAGTTGAAGCAATTCCAATTAGTGATGGGACAGTTAATGATAATGGAAGCACTAATTTAACAGGTTCATCTGGGGGAGATAATAGTACAGATAATACAACAACCTACAAAGAAGGTGCTGGAGAATCAGATAATACTGCACAGAACTTGATTGCTAATGATACAAACGCTACTAAGATTTGGACTATTGCAGCATTAAGTACAAATATCACAGCAACACAACCAGTTGGATTATGGATTTATATCAAAGATGCAACTGCTTTAGCTAAATTTGTAAGCTTAGAAATCAAACTAGGAAGTGATTCAAGTAATTACTATTCATTATCAAAAACAGCTGCTCAATTATCTACAGGCTGGAATTGGGTAAATTCAGGTTCAACTAATGTAGAAGATTTAACAGAAACAGGCACTGTATCTGGAGATATTGACACTTTTATAATTGAAATTGTAACAAACAATGCAACTGATGAATTTGTTGCAGGAGATGTTGTTTATGATTTACTAAGACAATGGGAAGACTCTGATTTACTTAAATTATTTAATACTGGATACCCTTCATTAAATTTAACTAATTTAGAAGTTTCAATGAAATGTACTTTATTAAGTAATGAAGGTAATGGATTTTTAGTTGATTCAATTGGAACTAAGAATGTAGATGGATATTTAATGGATATACATGTGCAAGATGATGAAAGTAAAAGTTCAACAGATGAATTTATTTACACGATAAAAAATAGGATGATATAAAATGGCAGAATTTAATGAAATTACAAATGCAACTCCTAATGATGCAGATGAAGTTAGAGAGAACTTTAACTACTTAAAATGTATTTATGAAGAGGTTGGACTAAATCATATTAGACAATTAAAAGACAGAGCAATAGATTATTCTTCAGGGAATGTAGGTGGTTATGGTGAAGCTTATACTGATTCAACGGGTAGGAATGATAGTGTCGATAACGCTAATACCTATGCCTATTTCGACACAGATAAGTATAAGTACAACAAAGACATAGAAATAACTGATGCTTTTCCAAGTAGTTCTACTGGAGACAACCACTGTTTCATAACTGCTAAAAAAAAATTAACTATGACAGAAATAAGATTTGAAGTTAGGACTGGGTTCACTGGAACTATCCTTATAAAAAAGAATACTGTTACTGTTGAAACAATTGCATCCGCGTCTTATAGTAGTAATACCTATTATACTATTAATATTGCAGACGTTTCTTTAGAAGCTGGAGATGATTTCGAAGTTGATATTTCTCATACTTCTGGAGATTTTTATTTTGGACAAACAGACTTCGTAAATGATTATTTTGAAAAAACTTCTGGTGAACCTCACCTATCAGTAGGATATACTGGTTCTTTAGATGGTTACTATAAGTTTAAAATAACTGAAGACCAGATTATAACACATACTATACCATCTGGAACTTTTAACGGTACAGTAAGTTCAGCAATATTAGTACCAATGATTGAAGACTGGGAAGATGGTGCTGATATACAATTTAAGTATACTAACGCTACTGAAGATTCAGGTTGGTTAAGTTATTCAGAAGCTTCTGAATTTACTGCTTTTACAAGTGAACCAACAAAGTTATTAGTTAAACTAATTCCAAAAGCAACATCTCCAACAGCAGGATATCCAAGTATAAAGGGGGTATATTACAATGCCAAATAAAGAAGATTTATTTAAAGTAGGGGAAAAATATTATGACCCAAAAGATGTACAACAAATATTTGATACTAGGATTCAGGAAGTAATTCCTGATGATATTTAGTATAAATTATTTAAATAACAAAATGAGAGAAATAATATGGTAAAATCTACAGACGCAGTACCTGAAAATGCTTATAATGATTTTGCTAATAAGGTTTTAAATATTGATGGTAATGGAAACACAATCAATTCTGATAATCCTTTACCTGTTGAAATCCCTCCTTGTGTTTGTGATGACAACAGTACAACAACTCCTTTATTAGCAGACGCTACTTTTACTGGGACAGCATCTAACACTAATGGGTATGGTATTATTTATTTAAGTGTTTATTCAGACCAAGCAAGTGCTACTGATGGTTTAGTTATTGAACAAAGTAATGATGGTACTAATTGGGACTTTGATGATACTTATACTGTTCCAGCAGCTACTGGAAAGACTTTTTCTATTCAACCAGCAGGAAGATTTGTAAGGGTTAAATATACTAATGGTGGGACTGACCAAACAGAATTTAGATTACAAACAGTAATGAAAGCAACTGGTTTAGACTCATCTCACAGAGTACAGGATAATTTAAATGACGATGATGATGGACGATTAAGATTAAGTGTACTTAAATTAAGAACAGCACAAAACAATTATGTTAGTGGAGCAGCAACTAATAATGGAAACTTCAAGGTTTCTTTAGAAGAACTTGAAAGTGGGATTAGTGATGATACAAATACTTCATTAAAAGTAAGTCCACAAATAGTTGATGAGTTTGGGAATGTTCAAAGACAACTTGGAGATAATATCTTCAAAGGTGCAGTATTAACAATACCAATAGAGCACCATGAGATACATTGTGGAGATAGTTATGAATGTTCTTATATCACTAATTTAGGTAATGGTGGAGTTTTAGATGTATTGATTGTAGTTCCAAATGAAGGTTTAAGTGAAGCACATCCAGGAGATGCACAGGACACTAAACAATATCACTTTAAAGGAACTGTTGCAACAGAGGCAGAGGCTACAATTGAGTTCTTTGAAACTGTTGAAGTATCTGCAAATGGTACTGCATTAGATGTTTTTTGTAGAAACAGAAACTTTACTATTGGAGATACACTTGATATTTACCATACACCTACTGTAACAAGTACAGGTACTAGATTGGTTGTTGCTAAGACTGGAAGTGGGAGGGGTGTTGGTGGAACATTAGGCAGGTCTGATGAGTTTATTCTTAAAGACAACACTTTATATTTATTAAGAATTACAAACAATACCACCACAAGTGAATGGGTTAGTATCAATTTGGATTATTATGTCCATCCAGGCGTATAAAATGACTACTCATAAATGTAATAAGGAACGAGAAATTGAAAAAATTGTAGAATCATCTTCAAAACATTCAGTGGAATTAGCAGAAATGAAAATGGCAACAAAAGAACTAAATACAGGACTAAATAGGATTGAAGGAAAGTTAGATAAGTTTATTGATAAAGCAGATAAAACTTATGCAACTAAAGAAGAAGTGAGATTACAATTTGCTAATGCAAAACTTGTTGATGATAATCAAACATTCTTAATTGAACAAAATAAAACTTCGGTTGATTCTGTTAAAGCTTGGATTGCAAAATATGGTAGTGTTGCATTACTTAGTTCATATTTTGTAGCAAAAATGTTTGGGGTTCCATTACCATGAATGATATTTTTCCAGATAAAGCTTTTGAATATTTAGAAAAGAATCAATTAATTTCTAAAGGATACTATTACATTGTTAATAGAAAAAATTATAGAGATGCAGTTCACGTAGCAAAATGGCTAAAAGAAAACTGTGAGAAATCTAATTCAAAACTTGAAGAAATTGTATCAGAAATATTCACAACACATCCAACTTACGGTTATGATAAAATAATCTACAAAATATTTAGATGGGTTAAAAAGAATATAACATATAAAAAAGACCAAGATATTTGGGATACTATAGAATATTGGCAAACCCCTGAAGAAACAATAGAAAAAAGAACTGGTGATTGTGAAGATGGTGCAATCTTAACTTATGCTTTAGCTAGAACAGTTGGAATACCTGCAAATAGAATGTTACTTTTATGTGGTGATGTAGTAGGTGGTGGTCACTGTTGGTTAGGATATAAACCAAGCACAGATCCTTATAATTTAGTTTTCTATGATTGGTGCTACTGGGCTAATTTATCAACTACAGATGAAAGAAAAAGGTATTGGATTGTTGATAAAGAAATACAACCAGAAGGTTCTAATTATAAAAATATGTGGTTTGCATTCAACGAAAATAATTCATTCATTAAATTCAAGGAGACTTATACAAAATGAAAAAACTCTTTTATAAAATTGCAAAGAAAGCTCTAAATTGGGCTCTAGGTGAAATCTACAATGCTGTAGATAAAGATAAAGACGGAAAGCTAGATTACCAAGAATTAGAAGAAATGGTTATTATGCTTAGAGAATTCGCTTCAAAACTAAAGAAGCAACTAAAATGAAAATCACGGACACCGAACCTCCCCTTCGCATAGAGATATATTCTTCACCCCAACGTAGAGGTTTGGTGTCCAGATTTTATATCCTTGCGAGGAATATTATTGATTGCTTTAGGAAATTCTAACCTCTCATTAATTTAACTCTTTCTATACCTAGTATTTTATTAATATTGAAAACATCTCGTTGTGAATCTTTTCTAATATTATTGATTAATCTCTCATCAAAAAAAGCATATTTAACGTCTCTATTATGATATTCTTTGATAAATTCTATTTTTTTCTTAACCTGTTCTAAAGTTACAAAATTCCTTAAATCCCATATTTCTTTCATTCTTCCTCCAAATCATAATTCTTTAATAAAAAATCTTTTCTTAATACTTGTCTGCCAACAGAAGTTTTGCTATCAGATTTAAATTTACAGTTATCACTGGCAACAATATGGTAGATTGATTCAATATCATCACGACGTCTTGTAATCTCCTTTATATGAATGAAGTGACCACTTACCTTGTGCTTCCAAACATCTCCCTCTCTAGGTTCTTCTCTAACTTCAATTAAATCATACTCTGAATTACTTATATACTTAGAATAAATTCCTTCTTGAGTACAGCTTATAACTCTTTCTGATTTGTCGTTATCCACAACTATAGCTATAACTGGATACCTTTCATCTTTAAAATCAGTGCAAAGTATTCTTACATCACATCCATCTCTTGTTTTGTATTTCTTATTTATATCAATCATTTTTAATATTCTCCAAACTTTTATATGTTTTTAATTCTCTCGTTGTATTTTCATAACATCTATCACAAATACCGTGGCTAACTTCATAGCCTAATCTTTCTGCAACTTGTATGTGTGCAAATACGTCTGATTGAGGAGTTATAACATATTCTCCTCTAACTTTGATAGCATCGTTATATATACAAACTACCATTTGCCCATCCTTAACTATGTCATCAATCATTCTTCCAACCCCTTTAAAAGGTCTTTTTTAGTAATATCTTTATTTATAGAAAATGAAATTGATATTTTTTTCCACACTCTTAACCTTATTTCGTGCAGGGTTATTGAAAAAGCAGAGAAATTACCTATTCTAATAATCATTCTACCAACCCCAATAATTCATCAATTACTTGTCCATATAAATCAGCTGCAGCTTCTGTACCCATAAATGGAGTTTCTCTTTTTCTTTCCAATATTTCTTT
>Ga0208019_1001072_pt1 | contig 14781 bp, 13 predicted proteins | sample CB_VirMetaG_5_FD_184540 | JGI IMG/M metagenome (GOLD analysis project Ga0208019, IMG submission 184540) | Freshwater to marine saline gradient viral communities from Chesapeake Bay - CB_1508_1D Viral MetaG (SPAdes) (version 4) | ecosystem: Environmental > Aquatic > Marine > Coastal | place: USA...
AATACAAACCTTTATCTTAGGCTCATAACTTTTAGAAAATTCATAGTTTTTTCTCTGTGACTCCGCTATAACAAGCAGCTCGTCAACACTCTTGGCTTGATAACCGTCTTCAAATATCTTATGAATATACGAACCAAAATGCAAAGCATCAGCATTAGTGCTGTCCACTTCAGGAAGCTTATCGACATAGCGGTATTTGTACTTCAAATTACATTCTTTAAATATCTTTGATTTTGATTCAGATATAGTATTTATAAACATGATAGCACCTCAATTTATTAGAGACTACCTACTCAGAAAATTTGAAACTAATAGTAAATTATCCTCAAATGACTCTGAAATTATAGTGCCTTCTATATTTATAGAAAATGACTGGAAGAGGCACATGAGTATAAATTTAGACTCTGGGTTGTGGCAATGTTTTAAAACAGGAAACAAAGGAAATTTCTTAAAGCTTTATTCCATTTTAGAAGGGGTGTCTTACCATGCAGCCGAAGCTGAAATACTTTTTTATGAATTACAGAATGGTAAAAGTCCTAATAAAAAACCCAAAAAGAAGGATCTAACTTGCGAGAAGGATTCACTATACTTATCTAATGTTTCAATAAAATCTTATGAAAATAATGATTGGCTGATACAGAAGGCTTGGAAATTCTTGTACGAGCGTAAGCTATTTGACATAGATAGAGAAGATTTTCCTAAATTTTATGTATCTACTGATGGTAAATATTCAGGCCGTTTAGTAATCCCTTTTGAATCTAACGATAAAATATTTTATTTTCAAGCTAGAACTTTAACAGATACCACCCCTAAATATCTTAACCCCTCTGAGGGTTGGCCTAAATCCTCATCAGTTTTATACCCTTATGATGAAGACGCTGATCATTTAGTGGTTTGTGAGGGTCCTCTGGACGCCATATCCCTACAGCTACAAAATGTAAATGCTACCTGTACTTTAGGCTGTTCTGTATCCTTAACACAAATTGATCAATTATCAGAATTTTCTGGCAAAATAATCATCGGATACGATAACGACTCAGCAGGAAAAAAGGGTGTAAACAAATTCGATTATTTGCGTAGAATAAAAAGGATGGCAGAGCTTTATATCTGCCATCCACCTTTGGAAGTAAAAGATTGGAATGATGCCCATGTACAAGGCTTTGATTTACAGAGCTTTGTCAAGAATCATACTCGAAAATACGATTCTGACTATCTCATAGATCACCTCCTTACGACACTGTGAGATAGAACAGCGGACTTATTATTGTCTGGTTAAGTACGGTATACTTTACCTGAACACTGTAAACTCCAGTCAAACTTCCAAAAGTTCCGTTATCGAATGCAGATAATGTCTTAATTTGGTCTGTATCCCAAGATAATAACATAGTATTATCCTCAGTTATTTGAACGGATCCCGAGCTATCCGAGAAAGAGGATACTGTAAAAGGCCCATCAAAATTTATATCTTGATTTACTTTTCGGATTTCCACTAATCCACTAGTAATTACAGACTGTTTAAATATATTTTGAACGCTATCAGGGATATTTCTGTTTTGTAAAGTTATATCAGTAGTTATTTTAAGATCTATCTTTTCTCCCAATCTTACCTTCTTATTTAATAATTTATTATTAGTGGTAAGTAATAGAGGCTCAGTAAAAGCGAAAAAAGTATCTTCAAACAAACTAAATTGATTAGTTATTACTTGGTACTTCGACGCCTGATCAAGTTTTACTGTCCAAAGATCAACATAATCATCGACAGAAGATAAACTAGATGCTGCTAGGGCTGATCCGTTAGTCTCGTTCCACCCTGATAAATTTAAAGTTTGATCTAGTACAACGACATATTCTCCTTGAGATATTCTGTAAATTCCGCTGGCTGTTACAGAAGGAATATAGTTACTAGAATCAAAACTACTTGAATTTACTGCTCCCTGGGGTCTGGTAGCTCCAGAAGCTGCGAATTCCATTAAAGGAACTGCGCTAACTAAATTTTCTGAGTCAAGAACTGTATTTGGTGTTAGTGTAGAGCTTTTTTTAAAAAGCTGTACAGAGCTTATTTCATAAGGATCAACATAAGCTCCATCATTAACAAAAAAAACTCTGAGACCTATTTTTTGACTAACATTAGGTCTATTACCTCTGTCTACGACTACTGTATTGTTTATTTGCACGTTCTTGCTCCTCTAATTCTTTGTTTAAGAATTTCATAAATTGTGATCTTTCTTCTCTAGTCATACTTTTTACATCAGTATAACTAAAGTTAACGTGTTTTATTAATATATAGGCTTCATACAGTAAGTCTTTAAAGCTAAAAGACTCAGTTAGTTCCCTGTAAAAAAATCTCCAGTGATTGGCAACTCCATTAATTCATTATGTCCGCAAAAATCACAAATAAACCTAACTTTGGTTTGTATTCCGTATTCTGCGGTTGACAAGCTACTTAGGATAGCTTTAGAGTCTTTTAAAGGTAATTGTGGAATTATCTTAGATATTAAGCTTTTAGAAGTGTGCCCATCAATACTTTCAACAAACCTCCAAAGATTAGAGATTGTAGATTCCGCAGAATTGAAGTATTGCTCATCTGAAATCCTAGGCAATGTTAAAGATATTTCTTTACCTAATACAGGAAGCTTAACTATTACTGGATCACTTAAATCATCATCTACATAATTTACTGGAAGATTATCGAGATTAAATACGATGTTGTTATCTTTTCTACAGGAACTACAATTTATAGTAGCTTGATACTCGTCACCGTAAGAGATTGATCTAAGCTTCATTATCATATAAAGCTTGTCCATCTGTAGAAGTTGACTCACATCAATATTATCTACACAACGGCTTAAAAGTAGATTTAGAATATCTACATTAACATTCTTCTTAGATACCATAGCTTTTTCATCTTCAAACGTCATAGGACGGATAGAGATTGGCTTTGCTGGATTCTTTAATTTATAGAATCTATTCTTAGAAGGTAATTCTAAAGGAATAAAATCAGATTTTGGAACTCCTTTTAGAAGCTGTTCAATAATTTCATCTTCTGACAAGCTTACATTTCTCTCATTATCTGTATTTTGTTTTTCCATATAAACTCCATTAAGTATGGTTTTTTACTATTATAGTATGATGAAGATTTACATTGATACAATAAAATCAAAAATAGAAACCGATAATCCAAAAATTTTGGAAGCTTTGTATCAATTGTACTCTTTCAAAATCCCAGGCTCAGAATACTCAACAGCCTATAAAAACAGGCATTGGGATGGCAAACAGCATTTTATAACTAAAAACGGTACGTTTGCAACGGGTTTATTATCTAGGCTTCTAGCAGATTTAAAGAAAATTGAATGTGAACCTGAATTAATACAAAACAACAAAACCCTACTAAACTCTGAAACAGATTATAATATTTCAGGATTTACTTATTACGATTATCAAAAAAAATTAATAGAATTAGGTTTAGAAAAAACAAGAGGTATAATAAAATCACCAACAGGGTCTGGTAAAACCTTAATAATGGCTGGATTAGTAAAAGCATTGAAGGGTAGAAAGATGATAATTCTTTTCAACGCAAAACAACTGTTGACACAGACTTATGAATTTTTTACTAAAGCTTGTGGTTTTGATAATGTTGGTCTTTGTTTCGGTGAGGGTTATATTTACGGCGATATTATGCTTTGTACTATCCAAAGCATCGAAAAAATCTTAGATACGCATCTTCAAGACTCAGAAGTATTGATGATTGATGAGTGTCATGAATTTGCAAACGGAAAAACCACCCTAGCAGCCATAAACTCTTTTCCGAACGCAACTTACAGACTTGGGTTTACAGCAACTCCACCGTCAGATCCAATACCTAGATATAATTTAGAAGGTGCTTTAGGAGAAGTAATTCAAGTTATAGATACTGCAAGTTTGGTTGAGTCTGGTAATTTAACAAAACCAATAATTCAACTAATTGATAGACCTTACACCTGTAGCGGTATTGATGATGATATGAGCTATTTAGATGTGTACGATCAGTTTATAGTAAAAAATGAAAGTAGAAATAATATAATTAAGGATATTGTAAATGACATCAGATCTAAAAAAGAATCAGCTCGCATACTTATACTTACCAAATCACTTGAGCACGGAAGAACCTTGGAAAAACTTCTTGGAGACGGGTGCGAATTTCTTGAAGGTAAAAACTCACTTGGAGAACGGTATGAAAGTATTTCTAGATTCAGAGACTCTTCAGGGTCTAGGATCCTTATTGGAACGAAAATACTCCAAACGGGAATTAATATCGAAGAAATTACCCACTTTATTAACGCGAGAGGGATGAAATCAGAAATTGCGACCCTACAGGCATTGGGTAGGGCTCTTAGAAAACACGAAACAAAAAGTAGAGTTTTCGTATATGATTTCTTAGACAAAGAGAAGTATCTACTAGATCATTCCAAATCTAGACAAAGATACTACAAAAAAGAGGGTCATGAGGTTAAAATACTAAAATGAAAACACCAGAAGAAATTAACGAAATAAAAAGTAAACTTAACAGTTCTGAAGTGTCTGATATTAATTGGGTATATTTAGAACTTGAATCATTCTTAAACTCAGACGAGGTTAGTGTGGCTGGATTAACAAAACTTGAAAATATGTCTAATGTTTTTAATAACTTTAAAAGAATTTATATACAAAGATTAATAAGATTACTAAAGAGTGGTCATATAATAGATTAAAAATCAAGATCAGGTATTACAATATCAGGGTTTTCCATTTTAAGTCTAAGCCCCCAATTTTCCATATCTCTTGTAGTCCACTGATCTTCAAGTTTATTTTCTAGCATATCCAACTTATAATTTATATTATTGAGTTGAGTGCTAATCCAAACAACTCCCCCACAGACTGCTATAACCATACTAATTGGCATGAGAGTTTCTTTACCTAATGTTAATTTTTTTTCTGGTTGCATAATTTAATAAAGTCTTTGAACGAATAAGCTTGAACCAGCTCTAATTTGTACAGCATTAGCACTATCTGAATCGTAAGTAGCACTAATACTATCCCCAGCCGACGCAGAAACAACTGCTTGCATAAAATGATCTTCAGGATCTTCTGCTGAATTAACAGCATGTGAAGCAAAAATAACTTGAGCTACTCCGCCTTTTTTTATTTTAAAAGTTACAGTAGTACTTGCAGACGCTGATAAAGCAAAAGAAGCTTGAACCAAATAAGTCCCCGTAGCTGATACTAAAAATTCATTTGCTGTAGAATCCCAATTAATATGATCAGAATTACTTAAGTTTGTAGTGTTAGTTGTTAAAGCCCCTATGTTCACTTCAGTAGTTCTACTTAATCCATCAGTAGTGACTAAGACGAATCCTATAGGTGTAGGTACTGGACAACCACTTACTGTAGCGGCTCCAACAACATTCATTTGTCTAAATGTGCAGCCTAAATTTGCCCAACTTGTAGGAGCTGTAGCACCAGCACCTAAACTTCCTCCAAATATTGTAATAGGAGTCTCACTAATTTCAGTTTCAACACCATTGATTCTTAGTCTAGTAGCTTCTATGTTTCCAGAGGCTCCAGTTGCTTTAACTGAGTAATTATCAAAAGAAACTTCTGTAGGAACTCCTAAATTAGTTCCATCACTACCGTAAGCATCTCCCGCTATGGGAACTACAACTCCCGTACCTCCACCATCTAAAGTGTATCCTCTTCCAATAAATCCTTGTACTGGAATAAAACCACCAGCCCCTCCAATGGCGTCTGGAGCATACATTAGTATATGTCCAGCAGTCAAGGATCCTGTTAAAGAGTATTTTCCAGCAGAGTTAACAGCTCCCCCCGCATTTGCCCAACCTTGAGGAACAGAGGATTCAAACTCTGAAGAGGGGCCTGTAGCACCAGTAAAGCCCGTAGGCCCTGTTTCGCCTCTTTCTCCTGTAGCCCCTGTAGCTCCAGTAGGACCTGTAGCTCCAGTAGGTCCTATAGGTCCTATAGGTCCTACATCTCCTGCTTCTCCTGTTGCTCCTGTGGGTCCTGTATACCCTGTAGGCCCTGTTTCGCCTCTTTCTCCTGTAGCCCCTGTAGCTCCAGTAGGTCCTGTAGCTCCTGTCTCACCTGTATTTCCAGCAGGACCCGTAGGACCCGTAGGACCCGTAGCACCTGTAGGTCCTATAGGACCTGTAGCACCTATAGGACCTGTGTTGCCTGTATTACCTGTAGGACCCGTAGCACCTGTAGGTCCTATAGGACCTGTAGCACCTATAGGACCTGTATTGCCTGTATTACCTGTATTGCCTGTATTCCCTGTATTGCCTGTATTCCCTGTATTACCTGTATTGCCTGTATTCCCTGTATTACCTGTAGCACCAGTAGGGCCTGTTAAACCTGTAGATCCTGTAGCCCCCACTGGTCCTGTAGACCCTGTTGGTCCTGTTTCACCTCTTTCACCTGTAGCACCAGTAGGGCCTGTTAAACCTGTAGATCCTGTGGCCCCCACTGGTCCTGTAGACCCTGTTGGTCCTCTTTCACCTGTAGCACCAGTAGGGCCTGTTAAACCTGTAGATCCTGTAGCCCCCACTGGTCCTGTAGACCCTGTTGGTCCTGTAGACCCTGTTGGTCCTGTTTCGCCTCTTTCACCTGTAGCACCAGTAGGGCCTGTTACGCCTGTTAAACCTGTAGCTCCAGTGGGTCCTGTTGGTCCTGTTTCACCTCTTTCACCTGTAGCCCCTGTAGCCCCTGTAGCCCCTGTCTCACCTGTAGGACCTTGAGGCCCTGTTAAACCCGTAGATCCTGTAGGCCCTATCGGACCTATAGGTCCAGTAGATCCTGTTTCCCCTCTTTCACCTGTTGCCCCTGTTGGTCCAGTAGATCCTGTAGGTCCTATCTCACCTGTAGGTCCAGTCAAACCAGTAGCCCCGGTTATACCTGTAGGACCAATTGGACCTATAGGGCCAGTAACGCCAGTAACACCCCTAGGCCCTTCAGGTCCTGTAGGTCCTGTTGCTCCTGTAGGACCTGTAGTGCCAGCGATACTTTCTCCTGCTGGTAATTCTACAATCCTAGGAGCACCATCTATAGAAGATAGGATTAACGGAATTTGATCTACCACTTATTATTCCTCAGATTCGTCTTCACTGTATTGAAAATCTTTTAATAACCCATCTAAATCACTTAAAGCCTTCATAAGATCTTCACTCGAAAAAGACTCTTGATCAGTTGAAGTTTCTTTTTCTGAGGTATCAGCGGGAGTAGCTTCTTCGGCTTCTTCTTTAACTTTCTTTTTCCTAAGTTTTGCTAAATCCTCTCCTTCAATCTCACCATCCTTATCGACATCTAATTCTTTTTGTTTATCGGATAGCTCCTCTTTAGTTGATTTTTCCTCTTCTTCTTCGCCATCGCCGCCGTCTGGACTAAAAGAAGCAGGTTTTGAAAAATCAGCAGACGCTTCATCAGCTTTCTGCATAGTATCATCCTCATCCTCTACTTCATTCTCTGAAGACTTTTCAGACTTTTCAACATAAGATTTTCTCTTAGCTTTAGCCTTCTCTAAAAGCTGCTCTGCGGACATTTCTTCTGAAAATATTTCTTCAAAAGATAAATTTTCTACTAGATTAAATTTTTCACAGAATTGAGTATAACCGCAGCTTTCAAAAGATTCTTGTAGAATATCGTTTATATCAATAACTTCTACACCGTTTTTATTGTTTAGTAGTTTACTTACCTCAGACAAGGTAGCTTTCAAAGCACTACCTTTTGGAGCAAGTCTAGATAAAGATTCAAAAATGACTACCTGAGTATTAGCTAAACTAGAAAAGGAATCAACATCTTTTAAAGTTTGAATATTTATACCATACTTTTCATTTAAAATATTAAGTATAATGTTCTTAACAGGCTTCTTCATCTCAAAAAGTCTTGAAGCATAGCCAGCTATCTCTTTTTCTGTAATAGTGCTATGATCAGTTAAGCTAAAAGCGTTTGAGATGCTCTCTGAAAGTTGTTTTTTACTGGTTAAAGCTAAGTAAGGAACCTCTACGACAGCTTCTACTAGACTTCGTAAAACCACATCTTCTGAATCTTCAAAAATTAATTGAGCTAAAGCTCTTATTTTTGAGTTTGTTGCCCACACATCTTCAAAATTATTTTTTGATTCTAATAGTTCTTTTCTTACCAACTCCTGCTTACAAATCATCTCGTATATTGATTTATTAACACCCCGAGAAACTTTGTAAGAGCTACTTTCCTGTAAAGAATCAAAGGTTATTTTTGGAAAATTAAATGCAGTTGATACTGAATTTGATAGCTTTATTGCGTTTTCTATTTCTTTAATTTCAGAAATCTGCTCTCTGTTCTCCTCTAAGAAACTTAGGAATTGAGGCATCATCTCTAAGAATCTTTGAACTTCTTCAGTATTTATAATGTTTTTATCTTCTGAAAAAAGTGTTGCTTTTTCGTTTAATTTTTTTCTAACCGAGTCGAACTTTAGTCTGTTTTCCCATAAGGACAAAATGTTTGAAAAACTATCTTCTGCCTGAGAGTAGCTATCTCTGTACAAACTTCCAACAAAGTCTGAAACTTTTTCATTTACATAAGTATCAAATGAAGCGTTCTCTGAAAAAATATCTGAATCTTGAATATCAATATCTTCTAACTTTAGATCGTCTGAGATATCATAATATCCAGATATAACTTTACCGCTTTCAGTTAAATAAGCTACTTTTTGATTTTCGCTATCTATAGAAAATAATTCAATATTCTCTCTTAAAGATCTACCTAAGCAATCTCCTAACTTGATTAGATTAGTTACGGTAGAGTTTCTATTTTCAAACAAATGATTAAACATTAAAGTCTCCTTTTAATAAGCTATGTTATATAGTGCAAACAAATAACCTTAATTTTAGGTATTTTTTATATTTCTAGATATTAATCTGTTAAGTATTTCTACTTTTTTAGAATCTTTAGATTGTTCGTTTGTGGTTTTTTCCAACAACCTATCCAAAGTTTTTAATAACCTTGGGTCTAAATTTTCTTTTTTTGGTTTCTTTTTCTCAACCTCAAGCTGCCTTTCAGAGTCAGCATCTTTAGCAACCTCACCTCTAGCTAGATCATTATCTTTCGCAACTTCACTTCTAGCTTGGTCTTTATCTTTTGATTGTTGCTCCATATCTTGTTGAGTTTGCATAGTCGCTTGTTGGTTTGCAGCTTCCATTTCCTGTTCTTCTTGCAACTCTTTTAAGATTTGTTCGATTTGTTGATCATTCATATCGTAGAATTCTTTATAAATGGTCTTTTTAGGAAACAGTCCAGTCCCAACAACAGCCTGAACAACTCTGGCTTTTTGTTCATCAATTTCCATCTTCCTCTTGGTGAAAGTATCACTAGGGTCTGGTAATTGAATTCTTACTTGGTTTACTAAATTTTGAGGAAAACCTAATAATACTAGATGTCTTCTAGCCAATTGTTCTAACCCAACCTCTATTTGCTGTTGCACTCTTCCAATGACTCTAGCAAATTTAGCATCTAATTGAGACAGGTTTGCTTTTCTTTCTGGTGATTTATCCTTTTCTACAACATAATCCTTAGGGATTTTTAGAGAAGCTAAGAGCTTATCTCTAAAGTAACGAACATCGTCAACTTCTCCTAAGTTTTGTGCTCCTGGTAAAGTATCAATTTTAGTTCCTTGATTACCTCTTGTAGGAACATAAAAGTCTTCATCAGCACTTAAAGGATTGTATCTAGAATCTATAGTGCCACTATTCGCATCATAGTATTTTTCTTTTTTAAACTTATCTTTGACCTTCTCTATAAAAATCTCTGCTTTTGTGGCAGGCATGTTAGCGACATCAATATAGAATATTCTTCTTTCTGGGGCTCTAGAGAGTCTATAAATAAGCATAGCGTCTTCCATCAACTTCAAAGATCTAAAAATTCTTACAGCAGTAGACGCTATTGATTTTCCATAAGGATAGAAAGCTGGGTCAGATGTTCTTAATCTAAAGTGAATAATCTGATTTCTATCTAGTGTGATATACTTAGATCCTTGCATGTTACCTGCTGCACTACCAAAAGAAGTCCATTCATTGTTCTCTGGAATCTCTTGTAAGAAATCGGTCAAGTAACCGTATTCGTTTTCTACTCTAATTATAAAATTAGGATTTAGTGTTTTAATTCTCTGAATACCTTTTTTAGGATTATTAATATCTATAACTGTTTCTATAAAACAATCACCATACTTACAGGTATTTCTTACAATATCCCAATAATCTCTATCTAAGCCAACCCTTCTAAATAATTTTTTTACTTCATCAACTACTAACTGGCTTTCGCTAAGTACTGTCCAACGCTCGTTTCTCAGATTTTTTTGAGTACAATCGTCCGCATAAATATCAAAAGCTGTTCCAATTTCAGGATAATCATCCATCTCCTCAAATCGTTGATATCGGTCTTTTCTACTTTTTTCTATTTCTGGAAGTTGTAGAGAGGTTCTATTGACTGAGCCTATTGGCATTTGGTCAGGGACCACAACCTCTGTGTTTTTTACAGTATCTCCAGCTAAATTAGCTTGAGGGGTCGGACCAACATCCGTTTGCTGTGCGACATAAGGTGCCGCTTTTGTAGCAAAAAATTTAGCTAAAAACTGACCTAATCTACCAGAAGGAATGAAGAAAGGGCCTGTAGGACTCCCAGGAGATTGATTGAATTTTGTATTACCCATAGAATACTCATCAATTTTTTGATTCTCAGATTTTGTTATTTGTTCATCAGCCATCTTATATCTTCTTCTAATTCTCTATTAAATTCATCTTTAAGATTAAATCTTAAAGGTTCTGGGGGTCGTCTCTCAGTCTCTTCTCCACGAATCTCTAAAGGACCACTACCGTCTAGTGTATGTAGTAAGAATATTGTAATAGCTAAACTCATAATTAGATCATCATTTTTGCCCTCATCTGCTGTAATTTTTCCATTATCATCAATGATGAAGGTTAAAAGCTCATCTACTGTTCTTTTTGAGTTTATTTTTACAAAATCATTCCTAATATATTCCTCCATTCTAGCTAGAAGTTCTTCTCTATTTCTAGTAGTAATCTGTATTCCAAAATCGTTTTTTTCATCAATCCAAAGATTGTCGTACTCAAAAACATTAAACATCCAATCTATTAAATTATTACCTATGGTATTTCTTTCAATAATTACAGATGCATTATTATATAGATTAGCTTCGTTGGTTAAAATTTGAGCAAAAGCATTTATTGGAGTCTTATTTGAATAAAATTCAGCAACTTGCTCACCAGAGTAGGCATTAAAGATATGAAAAGCTGAATAATCTCTATCCCTACCTAAGCTTACATCTACTCCTATAACGTAATCGTGCTCTGGAGAAGGTTCTTTCCAAACGCGCATCTTATTGTTATACTTTATCCAATAAGATGAGTTTTGTTGTTCAACTAATCTTTTTAGAATAGACCCTTCTAAGTAAGTCTCACCAGTTCCTAAGAATTCACATTCATACTCTTGCAACCACTGTTTTAAAGGCATATTGGCTTTTGTAGTTTTTTCCCAATTATCAACACTTAAGCCCTTTTTTTGAAGTTCTTCATATAAAGCCTCAAACCCTTCATGCCTTTTGTATTCTGGGTGGGATTGCCAGTTGATATCAATAGCGTGAAAAGAATTCTCCCCTTTTATTGCTTTATTATAAACGTCATAATACCAGTTACCTATACCGTTGACCGTTGATAATACAAAAGCTCTACCACCTGTTGAAATAATTGGATAAACTGCTGCCCAAATGGTTTCGATGTTCTCAATGAAGGCTGCCTCATCTATAATCAAAAGAGAACCCGCAAGCGATCTACCTGATTGTTTTCCTGATGGTCTAGATTTAATTGTAGAACCTGTGGCTAACTTAAGAGTGTGTTTATTATCTTCTGCTATTTTAGGTTTTAAAAATTCAGGAAGTTCGTGATACATAATTTTAATTCTATCTAGAACTTCTGTTGATTCTGCGTCACCCTTAGATAAAATAACAACTTGTTTGTGTTTTTGAAAGATGATCATCCACAAGGAGTACGCTGCCGCAATGGTGGTACACCCCGCCTGCCTAAATTTTCTTAAAATATTAAATCTATTTTCTTGTAAACTATTTAAAATTTCTTCTTGAAAAGGATATAATTTAAAAGGAACTAAGCCTCGAACAGGATGAGTAACCTTAACGTACTTAGAGATGAAATAGTTAGGGTCTTCTCTACAAGAATTAAATTCTTTTATAAGTTCTGAGTTTTCCATATAAAATACCTTATACTATTATAGGCTATGAAAATATTCTGTATAATATGCACTAGATCTAAGGATCTAAATAACGTAACAAAAAAATTATTAGATACCTTATCTAGTTTTTCTATCCATACAAAATTACTAGTAAATCAAAAATCAATATTTGAAGCTTATGATAAAGGGTTAAAATCTTGTGATGCTAACCCAGAAGACATAGTAATATTTTGTCACGACGATGTTTTAATTTTTGATGAAAAAGAAGTGTTCTTAACAAAATTACTAAAATGTCAACACAATAATGTAGGAATCATTGGACCAGCAGGAACAACCTATTTAGGACAAGACGCAGTTTGGTGGAATCACGCTAATTGGGCTAAGGGTAAACATAAAGGTTTAGTATATCATGTGACTGAAGATGGAAAACTAAATCCTACGGAGTATGGACCTTCTGGAAAAGTTGTAGCACTTGATGGTTTGTTCTTAGCAGCTAGAAAAGAGGTTTGGGACGCCATAGGACTAGAAAAACCAGAATATTTTGAAGGTAATTGGGATTTTTATGACATACATTACACTACTAAATCACATTTACTAGGTTACAATAACTACGCACTAGGATTTAAGATAATTCACCAATCAAGTGGCGAACTAGCAGGCAGAGATTCTTGGCACAAGAATAGAGAAGCCTTCATCAACAACACAAAACTACCATTAACATGTTAGATTTTCTAATCTGGATACTTGTAAGCTTTGGAATTACTTTCTCCGTAACACATGGCAAGATTTTTCAGTGGTTACGAGAAGGGGCATTTGAAATTCACCAAAAATTAGGCGAATTATTCAAATGCCCCATGTGTTTAGGTTTTTGGGTTGGAATTTTTCTAAGTTTAACTTGGAAAAGTGTAACAGGCTTCTTCTTTTTTGATGGATTTGTGTCCCTATCGTCATGTTGGCTGCTTTTCGCAGTTTCTTGGAGCTTGGCTCTGCACGACGATAGGGTTTAGTCAGCACCCGTTACTACAATGCGCGGTTCTTGGAATCATAAATCTTGAAATTAGCATAATTTACCTCCTTTTTTTTGTTATAGGTCAAATATACGACAATATTTCATATCGTTATTCTTTTTCATGTAATAAAAAAGGCGTTTAGCCAAGTAAATACCTGCTTTATGGTCAGAAGGGAAGTGAAATCCAGCCATAACTCTTCCACTTCCACACTCTTCAGCGGCTTTGAATAAGTTTTTTCCGTGTTCGGGGTACTTTTGAGCGTAAATGTGAGCTATTAAGAACGCTTGAGTCGTATGTCCGCTTGGATATGATGGAGTTTTGTTCGTTTTGCTTGGTAAAGTGTCAAAAAATATCTGAAAATACGGACAAAGCTGTTTCGGGCGAGGCCGATTGAATGAATTTTTGATATTTTTTATAATAATTCCAGACTCTTCGTATATTTTTTGTATGAAATTGAGATCATACTTAAGTCCGAACAAGTCCATGTACTGTTTTATCGCATAAGCAGGGTCTTGATCGTGTTTTCTTATGCTTTTTTTCATAGAATCTCGTAACAAAAATGTAGAACCTTGAACTACTAACATCTCAGAGCCAGTATCTATTGAGGAGTTTTTAGGAGGATCAGGAACTTTGATAAAATCAACGCCTTTACTGAATAAAGTAATGTCCCCCTTGGGCTTTCTGAGTCTCTTTGAGTATTTTAAATCATCTATTGGTTCCATCTCTTAAAATCCTTACCTAATTTATTCTTAGATTCCTTTCTAAAAAAATTAAAAAGTTTCTTTTGCTCGTCTCTGAGCTTTTTTATATATTTGGGATCTTTGTTTGTAAACCCTTTATTTTTTTTTGATCTTTTCAATGGTGTAATAAAGCATCATCATACTCTACGTTATATACTAAACAAAAGGAGATTGCATGGAGATAATAACAGACAAAATGATAGACTTCGGAACAGGATCGGTGCTACACGATCTTATAGTTCCCGAAGTAGAACATACGGGCATTTCTTGTGGTACGCCTTATAATGAGTACCCAGATAAATGGGAAGTTACTACAAACGCAGTTCTAAAAAACATTTACGTTCTTAGCGGTAAAAAGTGGGGTTCAAGATCTCACGGAGTAGGTTCCGCCTACATTGAAAATTGTCACATGGCAAACATCGAAGTAGAACACGGTTGGTATTGGAACTTAGCCGATAGCGTACTTCAAAATGAATTAGTACTCTTCAAGGATTGCACAGTTCAAAATGTAGGTGGTCAAGCTTGGCAGTTCACAGCAAGAGAAACTGAAACGCATCCAGACAATTGGGGTAGAATGCCTATGACCTATTTGTACAAGTGTGCAGCAAGAAATACAGCACTTCGACCCGATCACCGTGGAGCTTATGCTTACAGCTTCCACCAACCAAACGGTGAAAAACAACCTAATGGTCAGTTCGGACCTTCAGAAAATTTCTGGGGCGAGGCCGTACTACATGATTGCATTTTAGACAACACCATGCAAGAAA
>Ga0208019_1001073_pt1 | contig 14775 bp, 20 predicted proteins | sample CB_VirMetaG_5_FD_184540 | JGI IMG/M metagenome (GOLD analysis project Ga0208019, IMG submission 184540) | Freshwater to marine saline gradient viral communities from Chesapeake Bay - CB_1508_1D Viral MetaG (SPAdes) (version 4) | ecosystem: Environmental > Aquatic > Marine > Coastal | place: USA...
AATCCACAATTTCTACTATACTCTTCCATGAAATTACGTAGTGCTGGTTGGGTTGATTGTGGATTCAGATAATCCATTTCATCCAAAATGACATATTTTCTATTACCATTGAATGAAACAGTCGATGCGTATTGTGCGATAGTTGTACGCAATGTATCAATATTTCTACCTTCCAATGAACCATTGATCATTAGAAAGTCCATATCTAGTTGATTTAGGAGGGCTTTTGCAACAGTAGTTTTACCAATGCCTGGTTTACCGGAAAGGAGGAGGTTTGGTACCTCTCCTTTCTCAATAAACTTTCTGAATACAGATTTTAGTTGCTCTGGAAGAATACATTGGTCAATATTGATCGGACGATATTTCTCTGTCCATAAGAATTGTTCTTTCATACTATATTATCTCCCATTATAGATTTTCAAAAAGAATCAGAATCTACTCTCATATCGTCAACTACAAGACCAAACTGGTCAATATAAATTTTAAGGTCTTTGATAACATAACCATATGCAGAGAGTGTAGCTAGGAATTGATCCATTAGTGGAAACCATTGAGTCTCGTCACTAAAAGTCTTTTGTGTTGAGATGCTATTACCATCTTCATCATAAATGTTGATTGATAATGTAAGTGGATGTTCATGTTTCATAAAAATTATCCTTTAGTTTCAGTTGCAACAAAATATGTGACACGGTCATCTGCAGTTTTGAACTGTGCAATACCCTTAGATGAAATAGTAACTGTATAGTCTAACATCATCATTTTGATATTGTCAAGTTTAAAAACATGACGACAATCATTACTATCAGTTGTGCCTAATGGAGTTTTGAAAGTGTTTACGGATGAATTTTTACTATCACCAGCTTCAATGGCAATTTCACCATCTTCTACGGTGACAATAAGTTCTGGTGCATTCAACACACGAGCTGATTGCTGAATCTTATTCAAGACTTCATTCGATAGATCAAACTCTACAGAAACATCTGGCAATGATAGATTTTTATCAGGAGGAGTTACAATCATACTCTTATCAGCATAGTGATATTTGGTCTTTGAACCACTTTCATCACTAATTACCATGTGATGATCTTTTAGATCAAGTGATGGACTAGTAAATAGACCTAATGCTGCTAGAAATTGATTTAGATCATAGATACCAAACTCACGTTCAATATTTTCACTAATAATAACTTCAGATAGAACAGTTTTCTGTGGTGAAACTGTTCGTAGTTTACTTCCTGGTTGAAAATATAATGATTGATTGATTGTAGCAAAATTCTTTAGCACATTGATAGTTTGATTAGAGATATTCATTTTTCACCTCACAGTTGTTAGAAATTATTTCTTTTTATAACGGGACAATTCGTTGGCATCTGCAGTTGCAGCGGCACCAATTTGGGCTAGGTCTACTAGACTTCCACCAAAGACATAAGAGCCCATATGACTTAGACGCATCCATGGGCACATCCACACTTTCAAACCAATATTTCGAGCCCATTGAGAGAACATATAATCCTCAGACAAGTAGCGATTAGTATCTGGGCAAATCACGGTATCAAAATAGGCATGAATTTGTCTTGAACCATCAAAATGCTGAGTTCGAATATGATCTGGTGTATACTTCAATTCTGGATATGCATTAGCAAATTTCTCAAATACATGTCTCTGAATCATCATAAATCCAGTGCCACCTTCTAATACTTCTACTGGCTCATTTACTGGAATTTGATCTGTACCTGGTGCAGGATTGAACACAAAGTCTCCAACAAAATTCTCTAATGCATTAGGATTCTGATCTGCAAATCCTTTATTTACTGCCTTGACAATTTTTTCCCATGCAATAGTCTTTTTTGGATATGGTGCACAGACAATATCTTTATCACTATCTTCTGCCGCAATTGCTGCTAATGCTAATACATCATTCGGATCAAACCCAATATCCGAATCAATGAACATCATATGAGTATAACCCGAACGAAGAAACTCGTCAACCAAATAATTGCGTGCTCGTGTAATTAAACTTTCATTGAAAAGATAAAAGTAATTTATATCAACACCATATTTTGTAGCCAACATACCTAAATCAGTGCAAGATTTTGAATAATGACCAGTGCAGCTTCCTCCATACATGGGAGTGGCAATGAATATTTTCTTCTTTCTAAGTTCTTCTATAGTAATACTAATTTCCATTCAATTCTCCTTATTATAATTATAAGCATGAATAATTGTCACCCATGCACTTTTAGGATTTTCTTTAAAATCAACATGTTTGAAATGTTGTTTTAAATGATTAACAACTTCATATTGTAATTTCTGATCTTTATCATTCAAGTGGGCATGATGAAATTCTAAAATGATTTCTTTAGCATCATAATAATTATCAATATGTCTAAAACATTCAATCTCACCACCCTCAATATCCATTTTAATAATAGTTGGTCTATACTTATCAACTATTTCTGAAAATTTAATACATTGTACTTCTACACTATTACGACCTCTTTTAGATACTAACGAATGAGCACCTTTATTTTTTTTAAGATTAATAGAAAAATTTCTAGTTAAAGGATCAGTTCCAACAACAGCTAAATTAAATAACTCACACTTATCTTCGAAGTCATTAAATTTTGTATTTTTACAAGCTAATTGATAATTTTCATTTTCAGCTTCAAATCCTACTACATATTTTGCTCCCTTTGAAAGAGCATAAAGTGTAAACATACCAATATTCAACCCAATATCTACAATTATATCCTCACTGGTAATATTTAATTTTCTATATTCACCAGAAAAAACTTCTCTCATAACAAAAGGATCAGATGTTTGAGGTCTTACATAAGCCTGTATTCCCTTATATTCCATCAACTCAACATCATATAATACATCTTCAAACAAAGTATTAACCATTCAATTCTCCTTATTCAGCAATCAATTTCATATTGTATTCATTGATTGTTTTTGATAAATTAAGATTTGGCTTTAAAATCAATTGGTTATCTTTAAAGGGTGTATAATCGACATAATGGTGCCATCTATTAAATCTCCAAACATTTTTAGTAACATCTGGATGCATTTTAAACAACATTTCTGACTTATTACTAGTACCTTTATAAATTTCATCTTCTTGGTCTTCTACTGCATAAAATTCTGCAGTATTTCCACCACCAATCTGCTGTGTGGCTTCTTTGTCTTGTAAAAAGATATTGTATTGAATAGTACAATCACCGTCTTTTAGTACTCGAAGTGAAAGATCAGTGTCTTCGTTATATCTACCTCTCCACTGATACTTACAATCATTTCTAATAAGAAGGCATGAATATATACGTGTATTTAGTACATACGGTGGATACTTATTGTTAGAAGCACAAAAACCTACATATTGTAATCCACTAATATATACATTTTCAAATCTATCCATAAAGTCTTCACATACTCTAAACATAACTCCAGAATAGATAGGTATTCGTTGATTATTATTCATTCTATACATATCACGAATGTTATCATCCATTACCCAATGAGAACTATAACCCATTGAGACTGAATGGTCCCATGCAAAATTACGTGCTGGTCCTGGACCAGTGCTCTTAGATAATCCTAGATCATCATATGTATCATAATATGCTTTATATTGGTTGTCAAGTATTAATACCGTGCCATAACGAGAATCTGTCACATTTAAATAATTATCATACTCCTGTTCCTCAACTACAATATAATAAGGCTGTTTCATTGCCTCTAGTACCTTTGCAGTCAGACGAATCTTTGGGTCCCATCTACCCTTCGATACAATATAGATGGGATACTTGGGCTTTGTTGTTTCATCTTCATTGCAATGCCACCCCAATCCTTTAGTCTTATACGATGCACGAATAAGCTTAGGATGCCACATACTTAACGTCCTATCCGTAATATCTTGTTCAATTTTATCTGATAAATCTTTGATATCATTATCATTTTTAAACTCAATAATGATACGATGGAACGGATCATTTTGGTCGTTATGGAAGTGAGGCATATTGATCCAATACTTCGACCATTTATTGATATGATAGGTCGATTGTTTTTTCTTTTTCTTAATAAGGACTGGTTCTAAATCAATCAATGGATTTGGATCATATAATACGTGTGTAGTCTCTTCTGTAATAATGATTCCACTCTTTTTAGAAAAATCTAATACGTCTTCTGCATTGCGAAAATTGAGATATATTTTTCTATTGCCTTCTTTTTTCTTTTCAATTTCGGCTTTACTTTGACGAACTAAGACTGCATGATCCTCTTTCGTTACTTCAAATAATGTATTCATTTAATCTTTCTCTTATTGAATTTTGGATTAAATCTTCTAATAAAAGTTAATTCAATGTCTTTAATCTCTTCTGATGAATAATCATATAATGGAATATACATCAATTTCAAATTATATTTTTTACCATAGAAATAACGATATTTCTTTCCAGCGGAATGACCTTCATCATTTCTACTCTTATGTAAGATTTCTTTACAAAATCTATACACTCTATATCTAATTGATGAACTTGATCCACCAATGTAAATCAATTCATTTTCATTGAAAATAGCATAAACACCAGGAGTATCATTCAAACTAAGATTGCCATTGTCAATTTTAATACTAACTCCTTTTTCTGTTTCTTCAATAGAAATAGGTTTGATTCCATTCCTATAACTTGACTTGATAAGTCCTTTTAGAAAATTTTCAGAAATATTAGAATTATCATTATTCCATAAAGTATTTCCTAGTGTCAACATCATTTTATTCCTCCGAATAATTCGTGATATATTCCATTCCATAGTTGTTTACTGTATCAGTGAATTTTAGACCAGATTTCATAATGAGTTTATTAGTCTTGAATGGGCTATAATCGACGTAATGATGCCAACGACCATATTTCCATACATTTTTACTAACGTCTGGATGTAATCGTAATTGCATATCCGACTTGTTACTAGTACCATGCAATACTTCATCTTGCTGATCTTCAACGGCATAAAATTCGTCCGTATTGCCACCTTTTAGAGTTTGGGTTGCCGCTTTGCCTTGTAGAAAAGCATTAAACTGAATAGTACAATCACCATCTTTCAATACTCGCAATGATAAGTCAGTATCTTCATTATATCTACCTCTCCATTTATACTTACAGTCATTCTTAATCAACAAACATGAATAGATGCGCGTATTTAGTGCATATGGAGGATACTTACTATTAGGTGCAATAAAGAATCTATATTGCAAGCCAGAAACTGGTACATTCGCAAATCTGTCCACAAAGTCTTCACATGCTCTAAAACACACTCCAGATTCAACACGAATTCGTTGATTTTTATATAATCTATAGAAATCTGTGATGTTATCATCCATGACCCAATGAGCATCATATCCCATTGAGATTGAATGGTCCCATGCAAAATTACGCGCTGGTCCTGGACCAGTGCTTTTTGTCAATCCTAGATCATCACATAATTCATACTCCAATTTATACTGATTGTCAAGAATTAAAACCGTACCATAACGAGAATCCGTTTCGCGCAGATAGTGTTCATACTCTTGTTCCTCAACCACAATGTAATATGAAACTCGCATTCGTTCCAATGATCGCGCAGTGCATCTAGAGTCCCACCGACCCTTTGAAACGATGTAAATAGGGTATTTCGGTTTTAACTCATTGATATCATTGGGAATAACCCATCTTTTTCGAGCATTATCATCTCGTTCAAGTTTAGGATACCAAATTGACTTGGTTTTTTCTGTGATTGGGTGATCAATGATATTGGAGAATTGATTGATATATGAGATATCGTCAAATTGAATAGTAATTTGTTTGAATGGTGGATTGTCTTCCTGAATAAACTCTGGCATTTCTTTCCATAACTTGCGCCAAGACTCATTTCTATTAGTCTTCTTTTCTTTAGTTTGAAATGAAATGCCTTGAGTATCATCAAATAGAGTACGGATTGGAAAATCAACTATACGAGTTTTCTCAGAAATATCAATACCCAATAGATTGGAAAATGAGATTACATCTTCCATTTCTCTAAAATTGACATAGATCGAGTGTTTTTGTTTTTTTCTATCTTGTTCATATTTTTGGGCACGAACAAGTTTAGCTTGGTCTTCTTTTGAATCTTCCAATCCTGGCAGCATAACTATTTAATCCTTTTGATATATCTAAGTTTACTGTTTGGATTTGATTGATTAGGTCGTTTATAACTTTTAAAGGTATATCCAGTTAATTTTTCATATCTTTTGATATTAAAAGAATTTTCAGCTTCAAATTCTAATGCTTCTCCAATTTGTAATGATCTAAGATTAGTTAAAAATAATTCAGTTTTTGTAGGCGGTCTAGGTTGTTTTTTCTTTTCATCTAAAATAGATTGTTCTACTTTATTCATTTCAATTGAACTAACTTTCCTAATATTCAAAGGATGATTAGACTTAAATAAAGTATTTGAATGAGTTGACATATTATTAATAATCATTTTTAAAACCTCCCTGATTATGTCTATTTGATAACTTTTCAATGTTCAATTGGATAATTTCATCTAATGAAACATCTAAAGCGCGACACATCTGCATAACATACCACATAACATCGCCTAATTCAAGCTTTAATTTCTCTCTTCGATCTTCCCAATCATCTTTTCCATGAAAGATAATTTTCTTCACATGATCCGCCACTTCTCCTGATTCACCAGTTAAACCCAATGCACCAGTAAGAAGTGCTGGAACATCTATATTGTGTTGATCTAATTTATTCATTCTATAGGCAAAATCGTCATAATCTCGTGAATAATCACTAGTAACACTTAGAACAAAGTCTGCATATTTCTTATCATCTAACATTCCGTTTTCTCTTTCTATTGTTAAGTTTCATATCTTTATATGATTTTTCTCTATGATATCGAGTTGCTCTATCACGGAAATCAATACCTTGTAAATGATCATATTCATGCTGAAAAACCCGAGCAGTGAAACCTTCAAATTTAATAGTATCCGTTTTACCCTCATAAGTAGTATAACGAACACGAATACCACTAGGTCTTTTAATTTTCATATAAAGACCTGGATATGATAAACAACCTTCTTCTGCATATACTTCTTCGCCAAAGGTGTCAACAATCATAGGATTAAATACACCAATTACATTATCTCTATCATGAGGATTACCGATAACAAAAACACTATAATCTAATCCAATTTGATTTGCTGCTAATCCAACACCATTATGACTACACATAAAGTCTCGCATAAGTTCATATAATTCTTTAGAATCAATTTCTGGATTCTCAAAATCAAATGGTTTAGTCTCTTTATTTAAACTATCATTAGTCAATTCTAAATTCATTAATTACTCCTTTACAATATGAACTTTAATGCCTTTACTTAACATATACTCAGTACAATGCTTGGTTCCATTACCACCTGGAAAAGATATTCCTATCACTTTATCAGATTCGTTTAAGGCAGAATTTACCATACCTATATTTCTAATAGGACCAGCAGCATTCTTATGTTGTTTCCAATTAGCAAAAAATTGTGCTGTATATATATCGTTTTCACCACAGTAATCAAATACCATTTTATCTAATCCTGGAGCATCACCAACAAAAACTGTTAGTTGATCACCATAGATTTTTTTTGCATTTGATAATACACGTGATACCGCATTGGCATTATTATAATCTCTACCACCAGTACATACAATAATAACTTTATTCATCATTTTTTTTCCAACAATTACAAAATTTACATTGAATTGAATTTTCATCATTCACTATATCACAGAATACGGAAGTGTCAATCTCTTTTATCATACAATCGTGTAAATTTACAGATTTTGCAAAATTTTCAGCATTTTCAATTGAAGTGAAAATATTTGGCATAGGTGAAAAATCATTCAATAGACCATTTGAAAAATCACTATACCAAAATAAATTGTTCCCTTGTTTGACCCAAATTCCATAAAATATCATTATTTTTTTCCTTATATAATTCTACTAAAATTTCCTTGTTTTTCAAATTGAATTGTTTTAAAAAACTTATCTGCCATATTATTATTATGGCTGATAACAAATAGATTATCATCTTTAGTTACAGATTGGAATAATGCTAATAGATTTTCAACTCCTTCTGTATCCATTGAACTATCGAATACTTCATCCATGATTAATAAATTGGTACTTACACTATTTCTTAATTTAGCAACTGCTCTCCAAGTCAACATTAATGACAAATCAATACGTTTTTTTTCACCTTCACTAAAAGAATCATATGAAAATTCATCTCTAAATCGAGATTTTATTTTTTCATTAAAAGTTTCATCTAATTCGAATTGAACAAAGAAGCCAAATTGTTGCAAGTAATGATTGACTAATTTATTAATGATTGGAACATATTGTTTAATAATCTGTGCTTTAATTCCACCATCTTTTAACATTTCAGCAGCACTTCTAAATAACTTTGTTTGTTCTTCTAATTCTACTCGTGATTTACGATTGATTTCATTAGTTTTGATTAATTTCTTAATTTCATCTTCTTTATCTTGCATAATATCAACTTTCTTTTCCATATCCGCAATTTCATTTTCAATTTGAGAAATAAACATTTGAGAATATTGAATATTATTTTCTAAATCTTTAATAGACATATTATATTCATTGATATTCATTAATACTGTAGATTGATATTCAATGATTTCTTCTAATTCTACCAATTTACTATTCAACTCGATGATACCACTTTCAATTTCATTTTTTTGAACTGTTTTCTTTTCTATAATTGATGTTTTGAAAAAATCATCAATCTGTTGTTGACAAGTAGGGCAATTATCATATTCATGAAAAAAATCAACAGTTTTCAATAAAGTCTTCTTTTTTGTTTCAAGTTTATTCTTTAAATCATTATATTTGTTTAATTTTTCTTTCAATTGATTATTATTGGAAATACTATTCAACATAGTATTCAATTTAATTTTTAAATTGGTAATTGCATATTCGTCATTCTGAATTTTGGTTCTATATTGTGAAATTTGATCTTTTTTACTAGCAATTAATTCATTTTGATTAGTAAGAAGTTCAATTTTATGTTTTTGAATTAATTGTAATTTCTGTTCAACTAATTCAATTTGGTACTCAATATCTTTGAGATCTATTTTATTCTGAGAAATTTTATCTTTTAGAATAGTATTCATAATGGAAAAGATTTGTAAATCTAATAAATCTTCAATTACTTCTCGTCTTCCCGCTGCTGGTAACTGCATAAATGGTACGAATGTTGCAGAACCTAAAACAATTATTTGTGTAAATGATTTAAAATTCATTTTCAAAATTGTTTTTTCTAGATATCCTTGATAATCTTTAATTGCAGCAGTCTGATTAATTAATTGACCATTTTGAATTATTTCAAATATTGCAGGTTTTATACCACGACGAATGAGGAATTCACTACTTCCATTAGTGAATTCTATTTCTACTAATAAATCTCGTTGATTGATAGAATTGATCAATTGTGGTTTGTTGATTTTTCTAAATGGTTTTCCATAAAGAACAAATGCGATTGCATCTAAAATTGTTGATTTACCAGCACCATTATCTCCTATTATAATAGTTGAAGGATTACGATTCAGAGATATTTCTGTAAATGCATTGCCTGTACTCAATATGTTCTTATAACGTATTGTTTTAAAATATAAACTCATTCTATATTTAATGCCTCCTGATAAAGAGTACGAAAAAGACTATTCAATTTAACTTTGTCTAATTTAGTTTCAATATTATGAACGTAATCCTCTAGAATTTCTATGGTACTCTTAGCTTGATTTGCAATATTTTCACCATTTTCTATATCTAAATTTAGAAAATCTTCAATGATTTGCAAATTGAATACGTTAGCTTTTGTCAATCGTTCAATGAATATTGAAAAAAGATATGAATTTGTTTTGTTTTTAACTATAACTTTCATATAAGTATTTTCAAACAATTCATAGTTTATCTCGTCTAATTCTTCAATTGTCAAATTGGTATCATCATATTCAAAGCGATGAAATAGTCTATATGGATTCTGAATAAATGTCAAGTCTCTAGTTTCGGTATCAAAAACATGAAACCCTTTAGGATCATTGTAATCTGACCATGTCATTTCATAAGGGCTACCCAAATAATTAATATTGCCTACAGACGATTTATGATGAAAATGACCAGAAAAAACCATATCAAATTTTTTGAATATTGAAGTATCAATACCACTTTCACATATAGATCCTTTATGCATTTCAAAACCATTAATCTCAAAATGACCCATTAGTATCTCACATGAACTTTTATTCATCATGTCATAGCATAAATCTTTATTTTCAGAACATATCCATGGTACCAATAAAATATTCAATCCTTCTATATTGATTTCAGTAGGAGTTTCAATATTCTTTATATCAAATTCCGTATAATTGTATAATTGATCCATAGCATTAATTGAAAGATTATTACGAAAATAGATATCATGATTACCTACAATTGTAAAAAGAGGTATTTTTCTTTCTTCGATAGGAATAATGAATTCATCTTTTAATTGATTTGATGAAAGGAAATTAATATATTTTCGACGATCTACGACATCCCCTAAATGAATAATTGTATTTGGTTTAATTTCATCTATCATTGGAAAAAAGACATTCTTATAAAATTTGCTAAAATATTTTCCTAATATTTGATTGTCATTTCTAACTCCAAAATGAGTATCTGTAATTAAAACAATTTTCGCCATTATTATTCCTTTTTTATTTTTTCTAATTTGTCTTCATATTCTTGAATAAAACGAGTCATATTATCTAAAGCGCCATCACTATAAACAATCTGTTCTTCCATATCTCCTAATAATTGGCTTTCTAAATTGAATTGTTCAATCTGTTTGTATTTTTTATACAAAATCTTTTTTTCTGCAGAAATTCTACGAAGAAATGCAAAATACGTGATTTGAGAAAAATAAGAGAATGGATTTTTATATTTCTCTGGATTGAAGTTATGGATGTATAGAATGCAATTTTCAATTGCATCATTAATCATTTCATCTTTGAAAGGATAACGACTAAAATTGAAATTTTTAGCCATATTTATAGCGATATCCATAATACATTGACCTATATAATTATTAGCTTTAGGTCTTTCTTTACTTTGATTTTTTGCTTCATTACATTTATCAATGTACTTTACCATTTCATCATAAAACTTTTTATTATCAATATAATTTTTAGGTTCTCTTTTAGTTTTTCTTTTTGGTAATGCCATTATATCTCCATTTTCTTGGTTGTCAACATCATTTTTTTCTTGACAGCAGCTGATTTTGTTGCTAGACTACGTATGTAGTCGTTAGTAAACATATCTTAATGATATGTAATGTTAGTTGTATTAGATGATTTTTGTTGATTATTATTTAGAAAATCATTTGTTTTATCATTTAAATCTTTTATGAAATCTTCATAATATGAATCAATTTTATCATTGACTGCAGTAAAAGTAATAATATGAGTGGCAGGTAAAGTCATAAAATCAGTTTTACTCATTCCATGAAATAATCCATTAAAATAAAGTGTTGAATCTACATAGTTAAAAGTAACAGGATTTGAAATAATTAATCCTGTAGTCAATACTTTTTCTATTTTAGCTATTAGCTGCATTCCATTATCAATTAATATTAATTGAACTGTACTTTCTATTTCTGCTAATATTGTTTCTCGATCAATCATGATTTCTCCTCTAAATTAATTTTGTATATTTTATAGTTGAATTTTTCTTGATTGTAATATTTAAGTCTCTCAGCCATATGTTGTAAAGTATAGTTGATATGTTTTTTATGTTGTAAATCATCTGCAATATCAAATAAAACACATTTGGTTTTATTTTCACCCATACGTAAACCTCTTCCAATTGATTGAAGATTTTTAATTTTAGCTTTTGATGGGCTAGTAAATATGACATTGTGTAATCGTTTAATATTAACACCAGTAGAAAATGTTCCAACGGATGCTATAATTATGGCATCATTTTCTTCCTCTACAATTTTACGTATTGCGTTCCGTTGATGACCTTTAGTACCTCCAAATACGAAAAATATCTTTCTTTTCTCATCTTCTTTTTGAAATAGATCATAAAGAAGTTTGCCGTGTTTATCAACATATTGAAATAATAATAACGTATTGCCTTTTAATGAATATGTCAAATTCTTTATGAATAAATTACGTTTTTCATTACCAACAATGAAATCCATTTCATCATGATATTTGGCTTTATATAAAAGTTTTTTAGTAGAATCACTATATTTGAGAATTAAAAGTTTAATAGTCAATTCGGCTAATTCTTTTCTATCCATTAATTCTTTAGTTGTAGTAGTACGATATACCTTACCGAATAACCCTTCTAATACTAATTGATGGGCTTCAGTATCATCTAAAGTTCCAGTAAAACCAAATCGGTATTTACAATTTGATAATTTTTCCATTATACCGACTAATGAAGCCGCCTTATATCCATGCGCCTCATCACCTATAACAACTCCAAATTGATCAAAAAATGATTTAGGCATTTTTGCAACAGATTGCCATGTTGAAATTACTACATTTTCTTTGATTTCTTTTTTCCAAGATTTATCTGTTTCACCAGTGATTTTTAAAATACTAGTAAATTGATTATTTGAATAATCTTCAAAATCATTAGCTAATTGGAGTACTAATGAAATAGTAGGTACAATTATTAGTTTTTTCATTGGATAGTATCGGGATAACATATAGATCATTAATGATTTACCTGAACCAGTCGGAGATAATATTAGACCTCGATTGTTTCTAATACAATCGACTGTACCTTTTATTTGATAATCTCTGGGTTCATATTTTGGTTTTAAAGCTTGAATAAATTTTCCACATTCATATAATGAAAATTCAGTAGTATCTTCTAATTTAGAATTAACATTGATTGAATATTCACGACTTTTTGCAAAATCTTTAATATAATGTAAAAGACCTTTATATATGGTGAATGTTTTAAGATTGAAAAGTCTTATCTTTCCATCAAACATACCATTTCTGTATTTGGGCATAAATTTATAACCAGGAACATAGAATGAGAAATGATCTGACATTTCCATAGCAATCCCACGATTACAATCAATACGAATAAAGGTTTCATTTAATTCATGAATAATAATATCATTCATTAATTAGGCTTGTCTCAATCTAAATGAAGTGATAATACGAATTGGTTCAAAATATTTCTTGATTAAGTCAATAACTATTTCCGTATCATATTCTTTACATGAAAAGACGTCAAAATAAGAATCTCCTGAATCATCACAGAAATGCGCGCAAATATTTGATGTTTCGATAAGTTGAACTAAAGTATATCCACTTTTATTATCAGAACCGAAATGATTGATCATTGGTTCACCATATGCAACCATATCAATTTTTTCTACTAATTCTTTAGTGAATTCATAAATTTTATGTTCATTTGGCCATTTAACATTTTCATTGCAAGCTTTTGCATCAACTTGTAAATGATAACCCCAATAATCTCCCATTAATTTTTATCTCCTTTTTTATGTTCCAAAATTTGTCAATCTACGCCATTCAATCGCATTTCGAATATTCCAATTTCTATTATTCAAAGCTTTCATTATCTCTTCACAAATTTCAACCTTTTCCAATTGATGTAATAATTTCAGATTCAAATCAATCATTTCTGAATCAGTTTCTATATATGTTGCCATATCAGATTTTAATACTTTTTTAAGAAAAGGAGTTCGATTTATTTGTTTTAAATCATCTGGATTATTCAAATCACCAGAATAATATTCATGTAAAAGTTTATTTAGTTGTTGTTTCTTAGCTTGAAATCCTTTATGTCGCTGTCTTTCTTCCGACATAATTTTTAACCATTTTGAATGTAGATATGGAATTTTTAAACTTTCAACGTCTAAATCTGTATTATCAATTTGACTATCTTTTTTCCATTCTTCAAAAATATCTTCAATCTTCATTATACCTCCTATATCTATTAAAGTAAGTATAATCTATTTTTTCACTATGTCAAGTAAAAATTTATACAGATTCGAAAGTAAATAGGGTATATTGAAATATGATTGAGGCTTCTAAATAATCAATATCTGTTACAGTCGATGAAAATTGTAATTCACTTATACTTTCTGGAAACATATTATGAAATTTAATCTTCAAATTAGGATTGTATTTACTACTTAATACGAAAAGTGTGGCATCCGAAAAAATATTGTTATTTACACTAGTAGCTTCATATAAACGACGCTGTTCAGTTTTTGATGGCGCACCAATTCCTATTAACCAATTATAAATTTCCATATAATTAACCATATCTTCATCTACACGAAATGTTAGAGAAAGTGGAGAAAATTGCAACTTTGTACCCGGGCGAGTGTAATCAATCAATGGTGTATTAATTGTAGTGGTATTCAACTGAATTGACGGAATAGGTACATTTTGACAAAAATATGTCACAGTCGGCGCTCGATCTAGAACTAATTTGAATCCAGTCTGCCCTAAAAAATTCTTGTTCGTTGGCTCTGTAACCATCATTTTCTCCTTGACAAAATATAAAAAATGTATTATAGTATATTTATAAGATTGAGAAGGAATGAGAAATGTATACATATGAAGTAATCTGTGAAGATGCTTATGGCTCAATTATTGATAGTAAATGGGTAAATAGGCGCGACGCTATGGATCGGGTAGAGCAATT
>Ga0208019_1001075_pt1 | contig 14770 bp, 7 predicted proteins | sample CB_VirMetaG_5_FD_184540 | JGI IMG/M metagenome (GOLD analysis project Ga0208019, IMG submission 184540) | Freshwater to marine saline gradient viral communities from Chesapeake Bay - CB_1508_1D Viral MetaG (SPAdes) (version 4) | ecosystem: Environmental > Aquatic > Marine > Coastal | place: USA...
AATTCATGACAGATAAATTCTTCTTATTCAGGAGGGCAGAACCTTCAGCGTTTAGCGATGTGTTCTCAAACGACGGGAATAGCATAAGTGCGCTATCTATACCAGCAAGTCATCTTTCTTATATGGTGGCTAAAGAGGGTTCTATTGTATTGTTTTTCAATAATGCAACCCCGTATGAAGAGAACAGCCTAAAAGAAGGGCAGTCGTTTGAAAAAACAAACGTGCAGGTTTCATGTAAGATCGGTGATGAAGCAAACCTGATGGAAGGTATAATGAACTTCATCTCCAGAAAGGAGAGTTCAAAAGCAATCATGAGGTTCGACTTTATCTCTATAAACAATACGTTTAAAGAGTCTACAGAGCCTACAATAACCAAAGTACCGTCTATACCAGTCAATAGAGGTACTATGAAGAGTGAGAATGTTGATGGAGCTGTGATAGCTGGTATTGATTTTAGATCTACAGAAAACCTCCCGATTGCAGACTACAATGAGTTAGCTACAGGTATCACAAACACCAACGATGGCTCTGAAATAAGCGCGTGGCAAAATGCATCTTTAGCTACTGGAGGTAGCGGATATGACCTGTCGTCTGATTCTGGATCTCGACCAGTAATGAAAGACCCAAATAGTTCTATATCGACAAAGTACTCAGACTTCTATGATGCGTCAAATCAGAAGTATTTTACTTCACCATCAGATATAAACCTAAACAGAGATTTTACTGTTTATTTTGCTTGTTATGTACAGAAAAGCATACCTTTTGACGCTATATTCTCAAACGCTGTTGACGGGTCTGAAACGTCTTACGGGCCGTTTACAAACTTATCTTTATCTGAGTTTATAGTTCAGCTTGATCAGAGCACTCAAGAGGCGATAAAGACAAAGTCCTCTTATGAATTCCCGTATCAAAAGTCTCTTACAGAAAATAGCGAGACAAGCCTTCATGTGTTTGTTATAAGAAGAGACGTAGACAAGAACGTAATCTTTTACGACAAGTATGGTGAGGTTGCTGCTTTTATAAGGACAAGCAACTACACAGACGGATCTCTTGTTGTCAATTCGATTGGGTCTGTAAGAAAGATCACAAAAATGTCATTGGCTAGGATTGGTTTTGTCGGGAAAGACCTTGGTGATGAGCACTCAAGAAGCATTGCTCAAAGCCTATATGAAAGATACAAAGTTTAAATTTTATTAAATATGAGTGAAACAACACCAAAGCGACGGTCTACTGGAAGACCAATAGCAGCTCAAAGCTCAGCTACAGCTGCAAAAAAAACACCAGTAATCAAGAGGAAAGAAGAAGAGGTTCAACACAAGGAGTATGAGATTGAAAAGGGAGGTGGAATTGTGTTTATGCTTCCTCAAAAAGGTCTCACTGTCTATGACAAAGAAAAGGACACTGTGAGAGAAATTAGGTACTGTCCTAACGAGCCTTCTATTTATGTTGATGAACAGTCAGAAAATGCTGTAAAGCAATCTGTTGTTTTTCGACTTGGCAAGCTTTTTGTTCCAAAGGACAAACCAAACCTTAGAAAATTTCTTGAGGTTCATCCACTGAATAAAGTAAATGGAGGTTCTTTGTTTAAAGAGGTAGATAAGAGGAAAGATGCTGAGGCTGAGCTTATTAAAGAGTTCAGTGTTACTGAAGCTGTTTCTATGGTCCGCGATAAAGACATCAACGAACTGCTTCCAGTTGCCATGTACTTCAATGTCAACATCAACAAGCCAGTTTCTGAAATCAGATACGACTTGCTTCAGATCGCAAAAAGAAAGCCTTCTGAGTTCATCGAGTCCTTTGACTCACCTCAAGTAATGGCAAGGTCTATTGTAAAGCAAGCAGAACAGTATCAAATCATAAACATCAAAAAAGATGGTTGTTACTGGTTTGATAGCAACAGTTTGATTGTTTCCGTTCCTGTAGGTCAGGACCCAACTGACGTTATGGTTCGCTTCTGTCTCACAGAGAAAGGAGCTTCAGTTCTTTCTGATCTAGAAGATAAGCTTGAGAAGCTTGCGTAAGCAGAGCTGAGCTTACGAAAAGGCCCCGTTTAAGGGGCTTTTTTGTTTTTGTATATTTGTATTTATGATTAGCATATCCGAAGTGTACGATGCTGTTAGGGACTTAGCAAACAAAGACCAAAAGGGATTCGTTACACCAGCTGTTTTTAACACATTTGCTGGCGTTGCTCAGCAAAACATATACAACAAAATGTTTGACGGGCTGGTAAAGTCAAAGTCTCTAAGAAGGTCTGATAATGACCCAGCGAGGCATATGTCGACGATGCAGCAACTTGAAGAGGACTTATCTTACTATATAGAGGAGAGGCTTTTACCAGAAATAGACGACGAAGGAGATTTATCTATTATAGGTACTCAAATACTTTTTGAACCACAGCCAGACGAGTATATAACAGTAGCAAGGCCGCTGGATATAAAAAAAATAATATCAATCAGATCAAGCGACCAAACAAGAAACTCTGTTGAGATAGTGCATGATGCTGAGAAGATAAACAGAATACTCAACAGCAATCTGTCAAGCCCAACTGAAGACTTTCCTGTAGCGTTTGTAAAAGACAGCACGATACAGATCTTTCCTGACACGATGGCTATTGACAACATAGTCGTTATGTTCTACAGACAGCCTCGATCAAGGTATGTTTTTGGGGACAATATAGGTGGAAGCGATCTTGATAACTTACCAAGATATGCTTTCATACAGGTGAACCAGATTAGTGGTTTTGTTGTTCAGGACGTTGCAAACTCCAGAAACTTTGACCTGCCAGAGCACTACAAAAACGATCTTATTGTTGAGCTGTCAAAGCTGATTGGTATTAGACTGAGAGATAACTTTATGTTTCAGTACATGAACACGGAAGAAAGTAAGCAATAATGGCTATAGAAGATAACTCAATGAACTATACGACGCTTCGTCAAGTCATAGATGATTTTGTAATCACTATGGACGGAGATGACTATATAAGCAACGTATCTGACGCTGCCATAAGGAACATTGCCCTCAGAGGGATTAGGGAGTTTGGCTTTGATATTACCTCAAGGGTTAAGTCTATAAAAAGAGAGATAGCTAGCAACAACACTGTGTCTCTACCAGATGACTATGTAGATATAGTCAAAATAGGTGTTGTTGACAAAGACGGCATACTTCGGGTGCTTGGTGAGAATAAGAACATAAACTACTCCAGGAAAATTCCGTTAGGCGGCGCGACAAGTGAGTTTGATTCTGGTCCATTGAACATACCAGAAAACAAAGTATTAGACAGGGTTGACGCAAAAGAAGCTACAACGAATACATCGAACGACGACTACGATTACTACATATTTGAGAACTATATATTTCAAGGAGGTATTGGTAGGTTGTACGGCCTCGGAGGTGGCAACCTTAGAGGTGAATACAGAATAAACCTTGACCAGAATAGAATAGAAGTAGACACGAATGACGACTATTCTGAGCTTGTTCTTGAGTATGTGTCTGACGAAGCAAGATCTGGAAACCCTGTCGTGCATGTGTACGCAGAAGAAGCTCTTAGATCGTACATGTATTACAAGCTTTGTGAGAGAAAGTCTACTGTACCAGCAAACGAAAAAGCAAGAGCGAGAGCTGAGTACTACAACGAAAGAAGAAAAGCAAAAGCTCGTCTAAGCAACTTCACTAAAGACGAAGCGCTTAAAACGATTAGACAGAACTTTAGACTTGCACCTAAGTACTAATGATAGACAAGGTATTACCACAGTTTCTGGATTCATCAAAAGACGCTAGGTACAGAGACAAGAACTCTATGTACATTGCTAGAAATGTGCAGATAAATGAGGACTTGATAGACGACTCAAGCGGAAATTCTGGTGTCCTTAAACCTAAGTCTGGAAACACGCCAATAATTTCTGGCGAACTCTTTCCTCCTACTGACACTCACCAAAGAAGAGTGATAGGCAGCGTAACGGATGATCGCTTAAATGTGGTTTACTTTTTTGTTTATTCAACAAATGCGAACGAGCATGGTGTATACGCTTACGACGAATCTAACTCTTTAAGCGAAGGGCAGGCTGGCGAAATAAAGAGGGTTTTTACATCTAGTCTTTTTAACTTTCCTCAAAACGGATTTGTAAAGGGTGATGTTGTTCACTCTTCTTCGTTCAAGAAAGGTGTCATATATTTTACTGACAACGTAAACGAACCAAGAAGATTGGACGTATACCGAGCCCTCACTGATGGAAACTCTTACACTTCTGATGCAAACCAAAACGCCTTTCACACAAACGACTTTATAACGGCGTGTCCTAAGACACCTCTTCACCCTATAACATTCTATTTTGACCAAGACGCAGATAGAAGCACAAGCGAGTTTGAAGGTGTTGAAGGGTTTCAGTTTGCGTATCAGTGTGTTTATAAAAGCGGAGAAGAGACAGCCTTGTCTACTTATTCTGACATAGCAGTGCCGCCAGCTTACGTTCAACAAGGAACTCTTCAGTCAGCCACTTTATTGCAGAACAACAGATGTGTTCTTACAGTACCACGAATTGTGAATGGTGTTCCTGCATGGAGTTCAAAGGAAATAGAAAAGGTAAGGATTGTCGGTAGGATTGGTAACACTGGGTCTTTCTACCTTATAGACGAGATAGATGTAGATGGGGGTGAAACTGAGTATACTTATAACTTCTACAATGATAAAGTCATATCGGCAATACCATTAGAAGACCAGCAAAAACAATTTGACTCACTTCCTAGGAAAGCACGTGCTCAAACAGTTGTGGACAACAGGCTGTTTTACGCAAATTACGTTGAGGGTTATGACAATGTAGATGTCTTTGGAGATCCTGTAATTCCCTCTGCAAACTTCAGTGTTGTTCCAGCGCCCAGACCGACAGACTTTATAAACCTGAGTATAGAGGCTACGCCAGTTATACTAGCGCAGGATGTTGATTACGACTCAAGCGGAATAGTTGCTTCTAGTTTAACCGAAACGCCAAACAGAAGGGCTGGGTATAAGCTAGACATGTCCGATCTGCCAGAGGTAATAACCAGCGGGTCTATTTTTTCGGTGTCTATAAAGGCAGCACCAGACAAAAATTTTCACGTATACAATACAACTGGAGGTGCGTCTCACCATTTATCTAAAACGCTTTTTGGAAGAACAAACAATTCAATTTTAGATGAAACGTTTAACCATCTAACATCTGAATATCTTTTCTTTGGAGAAAATGACGGTGTATCTTCTTCTAGTTTGACCGTTAAGGATCCAGGAACTTCTATCGCTGGTGTCGCTTCACATGTCGGGACATCAGCAAGTAATCCGTTAATAATAAAGTCTGGAATACTTTCTTTCTCTTGCACTTTTTCTTTTACTCAAGCTATAACATCAAACGGCTCTCAACAAATAAAAGAGGCTATAGTCGCTATACTAAACGGTGAATCACCTCAAAGTTTTGTAGAGGTCCTGGACAGTCAAATAACATCTTCATTAAATTACAATCTTTCGCTTGAAGATCAAGATGAAATACTGGTAGTATCAGGAAATGACTACAGAAAAAACTTGATTTGTGCAGCAAAAGGAGAAGATAGTTTTGCTTCTAATTACTTTATAATCAATAGTGCATCTGTTGAGTTTGGGCTTGAGCAAAGTACTGGTCCAAACAATATGGAAGGAGAAGATGAGAACCTGTTTTTTAATTTAAAGATTAACTCATTAGATGTGTCTGATGTTAAAACATGCGTTCCAGTTGTTTTTTCTGATGGTGATTATGACCTACAAGCTATTGAGAAATGGCAGGTATATGGATTTGATTACTTGACTGCAAACAATGTCGATGCTGATTCTGAAAATGCGTTTTTCATAGCTGAAGATCCAGATCCGTTTAATGGTATTGATTTTCAATCTCTTGATGCTAGGTTAGCTTTAGCAAACGGAATAATAGAAAACATAAGCCAGCTGTCCCTTAGTGACTCATATTCAATAGTTGACGGAGAGTCCTACCACAAGAACTACTCTTTCCCAGAATATGCGATTGAGTCAAGCGGAGAGGATCCGACCGTTACCCCTTTTGGTAATATTACCAGTGCTGTCGATCAAGGCTCAATAAACTTCAACAATATATTTTGTTCTAGCGTAAGCACTAACGCTTTAATAAATACGTTTGACGGTCTAGTTTACAATGAAACACCTATTCTATACCAATCAACCTCTGGCTGGAATATTACAGATGCATATATAGATCCTTCTGACATAATAAATCTTCCTTCTCAAATAGAGCTTATATCTTTTAATGGGTATCTAACTGAGTCTGTTTTGGGTGCTGGCCTGAGATCTTTCAAGACAGACGCAAACCATCAGTTTGGTGTTGTTTATTATGACGAAAGAGGAAGAAGCGGGCCTGTAATGCCACTTGGAAGCGTTTACGTTCCTGGTTATTCTGACGCAGAAAGAGGCCCTAACAAAGGAAGAGTTGAAATACTTGTTGAGCTGTTAAATAATCCGCCAGCATGGGCGCACAACTATCAAATTGTTTACGCTGGAAACTCAAATAAATCTGACTTCTTTCAGTACACAGCTGGAGGTGCGTTTGTTGCGCAAGGTGATAACCAAGATGCGAACATATACGTATCGTTAAACTACCTACAAAACAACACAACAGCTTCTTACGTACACGGATTTGGAGCTGTAAACAACGAGGGTGGTAATGACATGTATGTGTTTAAGAAGGGTGATAAGCTTAAAGTTATATCTTACTACACGGAAGAAGACTTAAGAGAGTTCCCTCAGAACATAGAGTTTGATATTGTTGATTCTGTTGTTCTTGGTAGCAGCATAGATGACAACCCTCTTTACATTGACGGGGAAGACGGAGCAACAAGTAACTCAGCACCTAAAGCAAAGACTGGTCAGTTCCTTGTCCTTAAAAACAATTCATCAGCTGTTGGTTTTTCTCATTATGATGTAAGCCAAAGCAGCATAGTAAATTCTCAGTCTCACTTGTGGAACGATAGATGTTTGATAGAGGTTTACACTCCATCAAAAAGAGAGAGCAGAGAGTCTATGGCTTATTACGAAATAAGCGAATGTTTCAATGTAATACGTGATATAAATACTAGCGAACCACTTCACCAGACAAATTCAATAAGGCTGTCAAATGGTGATGTGTGGTGGAGAAGGATGGCTGTAAACATGCCAAACTATGAACCGTCGATAAACGGATTTGCAAACATCATACTTGGGCCATCGTCAGAGGGTGTTTTTAGAGACTACTTTGTTGAGTCAAGGTCTTTTACAGATGTTATACCAAGGTGTGAGGTCAATGGTTTTGGTAAGCTAAAGCTAGAAGACAAGAGAAGCAGAGAAATAAGAAGAGACTCTTCTATTACTTACTCAGATAAAAACAATTACGCATCGTCTCTTGTTAGGTTTACTTCTTTTAACGGTGCTAAGCTTCCGTACAAAGACATTCCAAATGAACATGGTTCTATAACCAGTATACTAAATTATTCTGACTCTATATTCTGCATACAAGAGGATAAGTGTAGCGCTATAACAGTATCTAGAGATATCATAAGCGACGCAATCGGAAACGAAACTCTCATAACGTCAAACGAGATTATTGGTAGTCAGAGGTTTTATGCTGGAAATTTTGGATGTGAAGATCATCCAGAGTCTGTTACTGTAGCTGGTAATAACATCTATTTTGTCAGCGTAGCTAACAAAGAAGTTTATAGGTTCAACCCGTCGAATGGTATTTATCCAATATCCGAAACTGGATTGAAATCATACTTCAGAAGAGTTCTGTCTGGTTCTTTAAATAGAGTTGTTGGTGGGTACGATCCAGTCAATGATGAGTTTTTGCTTTCGTGGAATAATTGGGTGACCTTGAGCCTTATCCCAATTGATGGCTATATTACTGGATATGTGCAGCTGTCATCTAATATACTTGTTGATGAATCCGAAGATATTGGAGGTGGTACTGTTATTATAGATGGCGGCAATCCAGGTGGTGGGGTTGATACTGGAGACGGTGGTACAGGTAGCGGAACGAACGGAGGCGGAGGTTCTCCAGGCGCTGGGTATAATGAAGGGTATAATATTGGTTTTGATGAGGGAGAGGACGCAGCAACTGAGGATATATTACAGGAGCTCACTGTGGCTTTTGGTGATGATGTATTTGGTGAAGGAACGGACACTATTGCCGAGGCTATCTCTGACATACAAGCAGAATTCGATGCCGACGATGCAATAATAACAGGTCTTCAAGCAGACTTGACTGCTGCTGAATTTGCAAATGACAGCTTAGACGCTCAGATAAATGACCTTAATGATCAAATAGCTTATTGGCAAGACTTAGCAGCAAGCGCTGCTGACGAAGCTCAGGCTCTGTATTTGAGTCGGATAGAAGAATTGCAGAAACGAGTAGACGAACTCACTGCTGAGGTTGAGTCTCAAAAGCTTGTTATATCTGGACTTAATGACATCATAGAAGTGCTTCAAACTGATTTGGCTTATGAAGTAAGCCTCAGAATAGACGCAGAAAATTCACTAGAATTACTTCAAATAGAGTACGATCAATACAGAGAGGATACTTCTAATACTATCAATACATTAACTGCCGACAGGTCTTCTATTGTCTCAAAAGTTGCCATGGACATGGACATGCTGGTTATAGACACTCTTCTTAGGGTTACATACCCAGATGGAAGACCTATACTTACTGCAAACGATTTCCCTCAACCACTGAATCAATTCATAAAAGAATATCAAGACAACGGAGTTACAGAAACCCTTGTGTCTTTCTACCTCAATCAAGCCCCATTCATTAGCTCAAATCTGGCTAAAGATATCTCTGACTCTATAAATGATGTCATACAAATGCTTGCCGACCAAATAACAGACGTTGTGTCTGGAGATGGGGGTATAGACAATGGAGGTGAGGGAAGCGGAGGTGATGACTCTAATGGAGGTGGTGTAGACCCTGGAGAAGCATTTAGAGGCGTGCCATTGGTGTTCGACCCAAGCAGCCAGCTAACGCCTGTGGAAATAAGAACAGCAATGCTTAACGTACTTATTCACTCAAGTCAAGCTATATCTCAATTAGAAGATGAAGATGGATTCTCTGGTCTGTTTATAGGTGCTGGAGAAAATAGAAAACAACTTGAGGCTGACACTGACGGGACTAAATACTTTATAGACGACTTTGGGGTTAGGTATAACGTATCTGGTCCTAAATACTTTGATTTTGTTTACGACTCCAACAACGATGGTATAATCCAGACTCAAGACTTGCTGAACTTCCTTCTTGCTTATGGTCAAACATATGACCTTTCAGAACAACCAACAATAACAAGAGCCGATTAACCATGACAATAGCCTTCGATAACAAAAACAACAAGTGGAAGAGCGAATACTCTTTTCAAACGACCTGTTTTTCCACAGTTGAAGACTCTTTTGTTTCCTACAGAGAGCTTACTCCATTTTTAAACGCATTTAGAACGATCTTGTATGAACACAGAGAAGACTCTGTAAAAAACTCATGGTATGAATCAGTTCAACAGCCGTCGACTATTGGTGTTTCTTTCAATGACAACGCTTCTAATAATAAAATATTCAAGACTGTTTCTATAGAGGGTGGGAATATAAATAATCAAGGCGGTGCTGTAAACTTATTTTTTGCAAACTCAGACAACAGAGTTCAGAAGTCTTCTATTATAGGTCCAGTTACAGAAAGGGGAGGTATATACTACGGAACTGTTGGAACTACTGTGGTTAATTCTCAATCAAACGTAGAGGTTCTTGGCGTTGTAGAATCATATGAACAAGTAGACCAAAACTTGCTTATTAGGTTTAACGGATCTGATTCTTCAAGCGTATCGGCTAGGTCTAGGTTTTTTCTCATAGATACATCTCAAGAGCCTTACGCTGCTTTTAGGTTCTTGGCAGGGAACTGGTTTGTTTCTACAGCATCTAACGTCATGCAGACGGCATACGATAGTCTACCTAATAATTTTAGTCCAATACAGTCTGGAGATTTTAGTTACCAGAACGGAATACTCGTTGCTGGCCCCACGGCGTTTAACATGGCCGTGTTCAACGCAAGGATTGAAAACGGCGAGATATACATAGCACACATGACTCCAAGTTATGTAAACGGAGATCAGTTAAGGGGTCAGTACGCAGAGGCTATTTTCTCAATACCAGCTAACCCAAGTTTTGAGATATACGGTTTTAATCTAAACTACGAACCAACAGACTTAGACCACAGTAAATAAACACTATATTTGCAGAAGATGAAGTATAAGAAATTTCAAGGTGGAGGAGGGTTTGGTGTAGCTGGCGCAGTGCTTGGCGGGATTGGTACGCTAGGCAGTATAGCCACTAACATTGGATTGGCGAAGCAAGGGAAGGATATGATGGAGGAAGGCAAGAGCCAATATCAAGCCATGCTTGACGAACTTCGCTCAGGAAAATATAACCAAACAGTTTCTCAACCAATGCTTCAGGCGGCAGAGGAACAGAAAAGGCTTGCGGCATCTGCTGCTCAGACAGCTGACCAAAGAGCTCAAGCTGCTCAACAAGCATACTTGTCTGGTATTCGGTCTGGTGATAGACGTATGGCAGCAGCAGCTCCTGGTGTCATATCAGGTTTAGAGGCAGGGGCTCAACAAGCTCAAAACCAAGCAGCTGCTACGCAAGCGCAAGCCAATCAAAGAATAGCAAATTTGGGTGAGCAATACGCTCAACAAAACAACTTGTTCCAAAGAGGACTGACTCAACAGGAGATGGCGATGGGAGCTCAGTCCGCAGAGGCTGGAAGGCAGCAGAGGTATGGAGCGCTTAGCGGTATGTTCGGTGACGCTCAAGCGATTGGAGGTGAATTGCTCGGTATAGCTGGTGATATGGGATGGGATGGGTCTGGAAATCTGAACAATACTCAAAGAACAGGAAGTCCCAGCCCAGAGCAAGACATACAATATACCCCTGATGTTCTGAACAAAAGAAAGATTAAGAAGGGTATTGGAGATCCTGTAGATTTCTTTGATTACCAGTTTGCGAAAAACGGGATGAAAGTTCAAAAGACTCCAGGAGAGTTTTCGCACAGAACAAACCCAATTGATATGGTTGCTGAGGACGGAACCAAAGTAGGGGAGGTTACTGGTGGGGAATACATCTTTAACCCGTCACAAGCAAATAGAATGCGCTCTATGCTTAGCCAGAATGACAGAGACGGTTTGTTTTCTTTCCTTAGAAACTTGTTGAACAAAGACAGATTTAAGCGATGAGTGAGTCAACACCATTTATGTTTACTCAAGCGATTCAGCCGTCCGACTCAACTAAGTTTGTCAGGGGTGTTGCTGAGCTTGCTAGAGAAAAGCAAAGAAAAGCTCTCATGGATCTTGAGCGTGCAAAACAAAACGCAGCTCAGATCGCAAACGCAACTGCTGGGTACAACATAGATGCAATACCAGAGGCTTGGAGAGGAGAATGGCAAAGGCATTTATCTGAACAAAAGAAAGATATTATAGAAGCGTACTCGTCTAGTGACCCAGAAGAGTTTCAAAAAGCTTTGGATGGCCTTAACAATCTAAGTAATCTTTACACCACGCTAAGTACAGCAGCTCCTGAGTCTGTTACCAAAAACATCCAGACGCTTAAGAACCTACAAGATGACTCGTTTAGAACCACTTACAATAGAAACCTAGGTGTTTTTGAGGAGGTTGATGACAGCAATCTAGGTCAGCAGGTAGCAGATGCTGAGATGGGAATTCAAAATCCGTTTGGAGAAGGCTATGAGTTTAAGATAGTAGATGGTCAACCTGTGTGGCAGAACAAGGATGGAGACATGAAGGACATGAACACCTACATGACAACTCTATCTGGAAAAGCTGATGATTTTGGCCCGAAAGTAAACATGGTCTCTCCTATAGGTCTTGACGGTGCATCGGAGATGATAATTGACGAAATGGAAAATAAAAAAATGCCGTGGAGTCAAGAAGCAGCTAGAGATAGGGTAGATAGAAAAATGACAGGCCCCGCAACAACGAACTCTAAAAAGATGTTTAGGTACGCCATCATGAATGAAATTGGTTTTGACAACATAAACCCAGAAGACATTCAAAAAATCATGGATGGCAAATGGGAAGATATAGATGATGACACGAAAGAGTTAGTGGATGAACATCTAGTTACTATAACCACAGACTCAGAATACGGGTCAAGCACCACTACCACCACAACGACTACTGAAGCACCAGCTGATGACTCAGCGTCTCCTGATGCGCCATAATAAATAAAAACACAATGAACGAAGAGTACCTGAAGCAACTATATGACTACTTGAAAGTCTCAGAAAAAGGAATCAGCTTTGATTCCTTTAAACTTGCTATATCTACTGACGAGGCTACAAACGACAGCATCTTTGATGCTATGGCTAAAGTAAATAGTACGTACAGAGAGGAGGGTAGAAGGGAGAGGTTTAGAAATGCTACTGGGTTCACTGCTTTGTCAGATACAGCTAGATATATCTACGGTGATGTAAAAAAAAAAGAAGATGTCTCGGACTCTGCATCACTTCAAGAAGAGGATCCAGCTGCTATGGCTGGAAGTTCAGAGGCTCCTCAAACCGCAGGTGGGGAGTCTGCATTGAACTTGGATCCTTCAGTATCTTACTCGGATGCTGCAAGTGCCGATAATCTTTGGGGTCAGAAGTTAGAGGGTGATCTATTTGAGTTTTCTAAAAACGCGGCTGATTTAGCAAAAGAAGCGGAAAGAAAAAAGAAGCAAGAAGAAGAGGATAGGGCAGCGAAAAAAGAACAGCTTAAGGCTGATCTTGGCTTTGATATAGACGAGAAGAAGGAGGAGATAAAGGCAAAGCACAAAGAGCTTTTAGATAAGTATCTTACTGATCCTGAAAGAGTTAAGCAGCTAGTTGCTGACGTAGAGCTGGCATCCAAGGAGTCTGAGGAGTTTGCTTCTAAGAGCGAGGCAGAAGCGCAAAAGCGTGAAGGGTCTGTTAGTAACTTTTCTATGGGTAGCCAAATGGCTCAGTATTACAGCGCACTGGCTGCTGAAAAAGAAAAGAAGAAAGTAGAGGAAGGGACGAGGGAGAACAACAAAAGAAAGCAATTTGTAGATGACGCTTATGCCCTTGCAAGAAAAGATATTGCTGACTACATAACAGAGAACATTGTACCAGAGGACAAGAAGGATAACGACGAGTACTTGATGAAGCTTACCGACTTGATTATGGACGAGTTCGGTATTGACACAGACCTTGATAGAAACGGAAGATATCACGAACAGCTTCTTGTGAATGACTGGGTTCTTGGTATTGGGGCTGCATCTATAAACCTAGCAAAAGGCGTTGCCTCTCTCGTGGGTTCTCCTGTGTCTGAGTCTGAAAACACATTCTCTTACTTGTCCGAAGCTGAAGAGAGTTTGAGGTCTAAAATGAGCCAATACTCAGTCGGATCAATAGTAGAAGAAAGCGGAGAAAGTGCTGGGTATAACACATTCAGAAAAATTTCTACTGGATTTTTTGAGACACTCCCTATAATGGCCGTTACAGCTGGTGTAGGATATGTTACTGGAGGTGCTGGTGTGTCTCCAATGTTGGCTGCTTCTGCTGGATCTGCCACTGTTGGTGCTCTTGTAGGTACAACCACAGCTATGGAGTCTTACTATAGCGGTAAGTACAGAACTGATGATTCTACTGGACTTCTTGAATCTATAGGAGAAGGTCTTGTGTCTGGAGGTGGGGAGGCTGCTTTTGCCTATATAGGTGGTAAAATATTTATTAACGCTGGAAAGGCTACTACTCTTGGTATGTCAAAGACAGCCTTGAAGGGATATGCAAAAGGCATGGGTATGTCCTTTGGAGAGGAGTCTCTCACTGAAGGAGCAACAGAGTTGTCAAACGTCTTGTACGAGCTGTCTGTAGGTAAAGAAGGGTCTGCTCCGTCCGTTTCTGAAGCGATAGCCAGAGTGGGTGACGCTATGATCATTGGTGGTTTTGCAGGTTCTGGATTCTCAGCAGTTGGTTCTGGTTATGCCAACTACAAATACAACAGAGCTAAGTCTGAATTCTTGGCTGTGAACTCTATTATACAAGGACTGGAAAGCGAAGAGATTGCAACCCTGTCTGCTTCTGAGGCTTCACTTTCTGAGCAAATCAAAAAAGAGTCAGACCCAGAAAGAAGAAACGCTCTTACTGCTCAGTACGCTGAAGTCCTTAAGAAAAAGCACGAAGCAAGGTTGAAGCTTGTTCCTTTCTACCAGATGATCAAGTACAGACATCCAGAAGCAATGCAAAGGATATCTGCTATTGATTCCGAGGTAGCTGTTCTGGCTAAGCAGTACGAACAGTTGAGCAAGGGTGAAAAGATAACAGATACCGCTGAAGGTCAAGAAGCTCCTACTTCTACTGCTCACATAAAGAAAAGAATGGAGGCCCTCGTTGAAGAGCGCAGGTCTATCATGAACCAATACAGTGGTGAGAGTGTAGAGCTCACAGCTCAAGAGCAAATACAAAGAAGCGAAGACTATTTGAGAAGCGGGTTTGCTGATCTAGATAGTGAAATTGAGGCGGCTAAGGCTGAAGCAGAAGATGCTAGAAGTGCGCTAGAAGACGGTAGCGGAACGGAGGACGCTGTCTTAGCGGCAGAGAACAGACTTCAAGAGGTTACAGAAAGAAGAAGAAACGCAAGAAAACTTCTTGGCGAGGCAGAAGCTATAAGAAGAGAATGGGCTGACGCTGTGAACAGCAACAAGAGCCAGGAA
>Ga0208019_1001077_pt1 | contig 14734 bp, 3 predicted proteins | sample CB_VirMetaG_5_FD_184540 | JGI IMG/M metagenome (GOLD analysis project Ga0208019, IMG submission 184540) | Freshwater to marine saline gradient viral communities from Chesapeake Bay - CB_1508_1D Viral MetaG (SPAdes) (version 4) | ecosystem: Environmental > Aquatic > Marine > Coastal | place: USA...
AAAAGAGACTTTTGAATAATATAAAAAAGAAGTTTGATACAACTATAATAGGTAGTCTAGCTGCTTTTGAGGAAGAGTTTGGATATCTATGGGGACATGGGAAACATTATTCTGAACTTACAGATCAGGAATCAGAATTCAGGGATATGTGGAATGATGTTAGGTCAAAGATTTTAGATAATGGGAATTTTAATTTGAGAAGTGCTCAATCTGAAATTTCTCAATATACACTCAGTTGGAATAGATATGTTACAAAGTTTAATTTTAGGAATTCAGGAGAATAATCATGAAAGATAAAAGAGTTTTTACAGCGTTGGTCCCAGTAGAACAAGAAGATGGTACATTTGAAGTAGTTGAAAAAGAATTTGCTGTGATTAGACCTAGTTTGAAAATTTTAAATGAAGCTAACAAATTAAGAACAAAAACATTCACACAACTATTTGAAGAAGGAGTTATGCTTCGTCAACAAGTAGATACCTATCTAAAAGATAGAAATATGTGGAATGAAAAGTTACAAATGGAATATGACACTGTTCAAGCAGAAGTCATTGCAAGTACTAAACAGTTGGAAAAGGGTGGTATTAAACTTAATGAGGCAAGAGATCTAGCAATTGAGATTTCTAATAAGAGACAACAACTAGTTGATATGCTTGTAGATCGTTCTGATATTGATAATTTGACATGTGAAGGTCAGGCTGATAATGAAAGGTTTAACTTTCTATTTGCTAATTGTTTGGTGTATAATGATACGGGTGAGAAATTTTATCCAAATGGTTTAGAAGATTATATGCAGCATACATCAAGTGATGTGGCTAATAAAGGTGCAGTTCAATTTTATTATTTGATATCGAATAGTGAATCATTAGACGATCAATTACCTGAGAATAAGTTTCTAAAGAAATATAAATTTGTGGATGATAAGTTCAGATTTATAGAGAGATCTACTGGAAGACTTATTAGTAAAGAAGGTAAATATATTGATGAACATGGTTTCTATGTAGCATACAATGATGATGGAACTACATATCATGTAGATGTGGATGGTAATAAAGTTGAAGAGAAAGTATCCTCTGATAACGATATATCTTTTTCACCATTTTTAGATGATGATGGAAACCCTCTAGATGAAGATGGCAATCCTGTAATTCTGGAAGAACCACCAAAACCTAGAAGAAAAAGAAAAACAACTAAAAAAGCAGAAACGGAAACGGTTGATGCTGATGCATAATGTTTGAGTGGATAGTGATCGTGGATAGTACTAATGCATTAGGTGTCTACGGTCACTTTATGTATATATGTGGAGATATAAATGGCTTTTAACATTAATGCACAGATAATTTTATCTGGACCTAAAAATTTAAATAAAGTTACTAAACAAATTAGTCAACAATTAGGTCAGGCATCTAAGATTAATTTGAATCTTGGTGGCACACAGCAATTATCAAAGATTAGTAGTCAACTTAATAATATCTCTAAAACTTTTAATAATTTAAATTCAACTTTAAAAAGTACAAGAAGTTCTATTTCTGCATTAAATAGTTCTTTTAATAAAGCAGGAACTAGTATTAATGTTGTTGCTAAATCTCAATCTACTTTACAAAAACAAGTAAATAGTGCTAATTCTGCATTACAAGCACAAGCAGGATTGTTGGGTAATCTAGGTAAAAGATTTGGTTCTGTTGCTAAACAAGCTATTGCATTTGGTTTAATTTCAAGACCTATCTATGATTTACAACGTGCATTTATTGGTGCTACTAAAGATGCTGTCCAGTTTGAAAAGGAAATAGTTAAAATTTCTCAAGTTACTGGTCAAACTGTTAATGAGTTGTCTGGTTTAAAAAATGAGATCAATACATTATCTAGAAGTCTAGGTATCTCTGCAACTGAATTAGCAGAAACTGCTAGAATTATTGCACAAACTGGTAAAACCGCAGAAGAAACTAGAATTATTTTACAGGCTTTATCAAGATCTACCTTAGCCCCAACATTTGGTGCTATTACTGATACAACTGAGGGTCTTGTTGCAGCACTTGGACAGTTTAATTTAAGGGCTGAAGATTCTGAGGCAATTCTTGGTGCTCTAAATAGAGTATCTAAAAACTTTGCTGTTGAAGCAGAAGACTTGATCTCTGTTATTCGTAGAACTGGTGGTGTGTTCGCACAAGCTGCTGGTGATAGTAGAGGAACCATTGATGCTCTTGAAGAATTAATTGCTATCTTTACTGCTGTTAGGTCAACTACTAGGGAATCTGCTGACACAATTGCTGCTGGTTTAAGAACAATTTTCTCTCGTATTCAACGTAGAGGAACGATTGAATTTTTAGAACAATTTAATATTCAATTAACAGATGCTAAAGGTAGATTTATTGGTGTTTTCCCAGCATTTGATGAATTGTCTAAAAAGCTTGATACACTGATTAAACAAGGAGATGCTTTAACTTTAAGTGCCATTGCTGAAGAGCTTGGTGGAATTAGACAGATTGGTAAATTATTACCTGCTATTGCTCAATTTGATAAGGCTAGGGCGGCATTAGAAGAAGCACAGAAGGGTGCTGTAGAAGGATTATCTGGAGATGTTGCTAAGGGTCTTGATACGATTGACAATAGATTAAGAAGAGTGAAAGAAAGTTTTAATGAATTAATTAGAACAGTATTTGAATCCCCAGCATTTCAATCTTTTGCTAAAACTATTCTCACAGTTTCAGAGCAATTGCTCCAGTTTAGTACTTCAATTGTTAAATTCATTGAACCCATATTACCATTATTAGCTGGTCTTGGTGCTATTAAATTAGGTAAAATCGCTGGTGGATTAATTGGTGGTGGTGGACTTGCTAGTGCTGCATCTACTGTTAGTGGTCAAGCTACTGCAACAAATACTGCTGCAACTGCTGCTGCTTCACAACAAAGCGTAAGTATTGAACAACAGATGTTGTCTACATTAAATCAAATATCTGTTCAGTTAGGTAATATTTTTCAATTACAAAGTGCTGATAACAAGTTAAGAAGTAATCAATTATCAAATATTTTTCAATTACAAAGTGCCGATAACAAATTAAGAAATAATCAGTTATCAAATATTTTTCAAGCGATCAATCAACAATCTGCAAGATCTGTTGCACCTACTGTTGTTGGTGGATTTGGAGGACCAAGAAAAAAGGCATCTGGTGGACAAATTTATGGTTTTGCTAGAGGAGGTATGGTTCCCGGAACTGGAAATCGTGATACGGTTCCAGCTATGCTCACTCCCGGTGAATTTGTAATTAAGAAGAGTAGTGTAGAGAGTATTGGTGCTGGTCAATTAGCATCTATGAATAAGTATGCAGAAGGAGGTGTTGTAGCTGATATTTTGGGTCAGTTTGGAATATCTGTTCCCTCTGGAGCAACTGGTTCTCTTAAAGATACCCAAATTAATATATCTGCATTGGATGTTATTGCAAGAGATAAACTTGCTGATCAAGTTGAAGCGGGTGGTGTAAGTTTAACAGTTGGTCCTGCGGCTGGTAAAAGAGCCACTTTGAGATTTTTACAAGAATCAAAAGGAGCAACCACATTAAACAAAGCACCTTCAGGTGTCCAAGATTTTCTACAACAAATAACTGGTCTACCAAAAAAATCTAAGAGTGGTGCATCGTTATCAAATACCACTGTTACTCAATTAAAATCTCAATTAACAAAAACAGGGGTTCTAAAAAAAGGTTTTGCCCCGGCTGCTAAGATAACAGCTAGTGGCGGTTTTGTTTCTTCATTTTCTTCTCAAGCAAAGGATATTTTCGACAAAGCACTTAATCAAAAAATTCCCAAAGCATTTTCTGAGGCTGTTAATGAATTTCCTCAACCTCTAGGTGGTGGTGCAGAAGATATTCCTCTAAATAGACTGATATCTACATCTGGATTTGAATCTGTTAAAGGTAATATGTTTGAAGCATTTGTTCGTCGTGCTGTTGGTAAAGAATCTCAAAAAAATGACCCATTATTTGACTTTCCCAGTCCTTATGGTTTAAGAACAGGTTTTGATCAATTATTCGATCCGAATGCTAAATTTCCTAATGAATTCAAAAATGCTCTCAATGATTCTAATATAGCTAGTGCTTATTCAAAAGCAATTAAGGAAAATGTATCAGTTATACAAGCAGCAACTGGTGGAGGCATCTCAGGACAAGATACAGTTCCAGCATTACTAACTCCCGGTGAATTTGTTTTCAGTAAAAAGTCAGCAAGTAGAATTGGTTATGGTAATCTGAACACCATGAATAAACAAGGTGTTGTTGGATTTAATAAAGGTGGAGTTGTTGGATTTAAAAATGGAGGTAAGGCTACTGGTGGTGCAGGTCTTAATATTGGTGCTTTAACTGGTGCATTAGTCTCATTACAATTCGTCTTTCAAGATGTTGCAAATATTTTCAGTAGTGAAGGACAAACCTTTGGCAGTGTTTTACAAACCTTAATTACTGTTGGAACAACTTTAGCACTTACTTTACAAGCAATTAATGCTCAACAGTTAGCTCAAGGATTTGGCGATTTACTTGATGGTGTTAACAATTTACCTAGAAGTTTTAAACGTATTAATCTTAGTTTAACTAGGTTGGGTAGGCAACTAAAAGGTGGTGCCGGATTAAAAGAAATTACTAAAACTCTTGGAAGAAAGGCTAATCTGCGTGGAGCAAACACTTTAGTAGGTAGAACTAATATAGGATTAGCTAAAAGTGTTAAAGGTTTAACTAATTTTGTAAATAAACTTCCTAAAGGACAATTAATTAATAAAGCTGGTGCTCAAGTTATAGGTAAAGTATTATCTACTGGATTAACTGGCCCTGTTGCAGCAGCTATAGGTGCTGGTCTTGCTGGTGCTGCTGTTGGTAAAGGTATAGGAGATGTAATTGAAAAATTTACCGCTGGACCAGTAGAAGAGATTGCTGGGTTTAGAGGTAGAGAAGGTGGTAGGACAGGTTCTGCTCAAGTAACTGGTGCATTGTCTGGTGCTGCTGCGGGTGCTGCCATTGGATCTTTTGTTCCCGTTATTGGCACTGCTCTTGGTGCTGCTATTGGTGGTGGTGCAGGTTTAATTGTAGCAAGTATTAATGGTCCATTAGAAGATGCTGCATTTGCTGCCGCTAAAGAGTTACAGAAAAGTGGTGAAAAACTTGGTAATACATTGTCTGCTCTTGAAAAAGACTTTAGTGTTGCAAACTTTGACGATTTTATAGTGACATTAGATGATTTTCAAAATAATGTGACATCATCAACCAAAACTTTTGTCGATAAATTTAGTGGCGAGTTAACATTTAAAAATATTTTTAGGACTCAAAGAGGTGATTTTAGAAAAGCACTAGAATCTTTGTCTACTCTTATTGATCAGGAGCAAGTTGCTAAATCTAGAGAGAATTTAAATAAAGGTATTGTTGAATTATCAACTACTTTTGACATAGATTTGAAAAGTGTACAAGATTATAATGATTTCTTACAAAATTTATCTGAATCAGCTAGTCGTGGTAATGTATTAGCTGAAAAATTTGCACAAGCGTTAGAAAAGCAATATGACTTAGAACTTACTGCAAGAGCCGCTGCTTTAAATGAATTGAAGGAAGGCACTGGTGCTGGAGGTTTCAGAGGAGACTACTTAGGACCAGCACTATTGCAATTATCAGAAAAGGCAAATCAGCTTGGAGTTGATTTAAGTACTTTAAGTAAGAACGAAATATCTGAATTTGCACAGTCTGTTCTTAACGGTAGCCGAGCATTTAAGGGTTCTGTTGCGAAAGAAGTTTTTGAAATAAATCAGGGCATTAGAAAACGTCAAGAAGAAGCTATTGAATTAGCTAAAACAAATCAATTATTAAAAGAGTCTCAAGAAGCACTTAATTTATTTGTGTCAGCTTTAAAGAAAAGTTTTAATGAGTTGCAGGCTGGTTTTGCGAGAATAGAGACATCTATTGGTAATTTAGACAATAACTTTGAGGCATTACAAGGTTCTATTGCTGGTATTGATATATTTACAGGTGCTGGTGCTGGGCAAGCTGGTGAGGCTGATAGAGCTAATACCTTGCGAGCTTTATCATTTGCTACTGGGGCATCAGTTGATGGTTTATTAAAGTTCAATAATGTTCTTGCTAATATTGATAAGATTGGCCTACAAGCTTTTGAAAGAATTGAGCGTAGTGCTGAAGGTGGTCAAGTAAGTGCTTCAGATGTTGCAGTAGGATTTATTAGTCAAATAGAGTCAGCATTAGGAAGTGCTCTTGGACCTGATTTAAAAGATACTGTGTCAAAAGCATTTACTACATTAGGTCGTCAGCTTGGTAAGGATGGTAAGATTCCCATAGAAGCTTTAGAGCAAGCTATTAAGGATGGAAAGGTTGAAGAGCTTCTAGGACCGGCTTTTGAACAGGCTGGTATAAATATAGATGCCCTTGTAGAAAGTTTTCAAAAATTAATTAACATCACGCAACAACAAGCTAAAGCACAGTTTGATTTATTGCAAGCACAAACAAAATCTGCTAGAGAAATAGCTAAAAGGCAAAGGGCTATTCGTGATACACAATTAGATCCAGAAAAGCAAGGTAGAGACCTTTTGGGTTTCCGAGAAGATGAAGTTGTTAAAGCAGAAAAAGATTTGTCTAGTGATTTACAAGCTTTGACAGGAAAGACAGATAATAGCGTAGATGCTATTGAAAGAAGAATAAAATCTGATCAAGAGAGGTTAAAACAAGTTAGAGAACAGATTGCCGCTGGTAATCAAGATAAAGATCTTATTGACCAAGAAGCACAATTAGCAAATAATATCGCTAATAATACAGAAGCACTAAGAACATTATCAGAAGATACAACAATATTGGCCGCTGCACAAGCAAAGGCTAATAGGCTTATAGAAAATAGATCAAGATCAAGGGCTTTAGCTACAAATGAATTAGTTGCTAGGGAGACTGGAGATTTTATATCTTTAGCAAAAATTAGAGAAAATGCTCAAATAGTTGCTGCTGGTCTTGCTGTTGGTGCTAGTCAGGCAGACCAGACAAGATTATTAGTAAGAGGATCACAAGATCAAGCTGTTCAAGAAGAAATAGCATTGCAAGAAAGGATTAGAGATAGAGAAGGAACAAGTGGAAAAACATCTAGACAGATATTTGATGATCTTTTGATTAAAAATATAGACGAACAATTAGCTAGAACAGATTTAAGTGATACTGAACGAGCAAGGCTTGAGCAACAAAAAATTGATATTCAAGCAGAAGATTTGAATGCTTTGACACAAAAATCTGTTGATATTCAGCAGCAACAATTGTTAGCATTGAAAGCCTTAGTTACTGGTGATGAAAAATTAAGGCAAGAATTTATAGATGGTCTAGAACAGCAAAGACAAATTGCTCAAGAATCTTTAAGACAATCTGCACAACAATCCGAGGCTCAGATTGCCTCAAATACAGAGCAACCTAGCACTGGAATTTCTTTTGGGCCAAATGGAGAAGCTCGTATAGTTGGATCAGAAACAAGATTAGATGATACAATTCAAGTGCCTATGATGAACATTGGTGGAGGCACAACTATAAATGCAAACAATGCAGATGTTGAAATTGAGTCAAGAGATCAAGGTGGAAGGTTTAGGGCTAGTGGTGGATTAATTTACAGAAACAATGGAGGCTCTATATTCCAACCTCGCGGCACTGACACTGTTCCAGCAATGCTCACTCCGGGCGAGTTTGTTATGAAGAAATCTTCTGTTGATAAGTATGGTGCTGGTATGATGGAAGCTATTAATAGTGGCAATGCACAAGTCTTTGCTGCCAATGGAGGTAGAATTGGTAAGGGAGTGCTTTATAGGCAAAATGGAGGAATATTGTATAATCCAGATGGTTTAGTAGCAAACTTTTTGAATGATTTAGAAGATATAGGAGGAAATAATAATAGAGAAGATGTTGCTGGAAACTTTAGTGATTTTATGGAGTCTTTATCAAGAGGTGCTGAAAATATAGTTAGAAATATTTCAAATCCTTTAAATGCTTTTGAGCCACAAGATGCTACCGCAGAGCTTAACAGGATTATGATAGCTAGGGCTGATCAACAGGGAACCTTAACTTTATTTGATAAACTTGGTGATCCTAATCGTAAAGTGCGTAGACAAAAGAATGGTCCTGAGATGACTTTTACTCAGGCTTATCTAGAAAATTTAAGAGAAAATTTTGCAAGAGATTTTAAAAATGCTCTGTCTAGAGGAAATTTGAGAGAATTTGAAGGTCCAGAATCAATTGCCCAAGCTAGAAGGCAGGGATTAATCGGTGAGAATCAAACGATTTTTAAAGGAGCACTTATAGGTGATTCTGCTTTAGATAGAGATGCAAGAACAATTAGTCTTCAGCAATCGCTTGAAAGGGCTAGAGCAGTTGGTCCAAGTGTAGCAGATATGTTTAGTAATCGTCAGCGTCAGTCTACGTCTACACAAGCTCCAATTGTTTCTAGAGAAATAGCTGCTAGAGAGCTTGAAGATGCAAGAGAAGCAAACAGGCAAAAAATAAATGAAGCTGATGAGGCTAGACGGCAAAGAGCAAAAGAGTCTCAAGACAGATTGAATGCTGCACGAGCAGAGCAAGCAGCAAGAAGAAAACGTAATGAAGAAAGATTTGCTTCAGACCGAACTGATTTTGGTCGTTTTACCGCTGGACAATTTACAGCATCTCCAACTCCTGTGTCTGAAAGTGAAAGACGAAGAAGGCAGGGTATAATCTCTACTCAAACTCCAGAACAAAGTAGTAAAACAATTCAAGAGGTTCAAAAACGAAGAGAAGAAGATAGAATCAGTAGGATGAGAAATGCTCAATCAAGGGCTGCAACTGCTGGAGATACGGAAAAAGTTGATAGACTTGAAGCTTTAATTGATAAAATAAGTCACTCTAGTGAGAATATGTCAGCAGCAGCAGATATAATGTCAAATAGCTCAACAAATATGTTACAAGCATCTGAACAAATGCCAATCCAGATTGCTCATAATATGAATCCAATTGAAGTTAATGGACTAAATCCACTACAATCTTTAGCTGATGGTTTTAATACTATGAATACTTACATACAAAATTCAACAAATGGTATGCTTCCAAATAATCAATATCAAGGTGCTCCAGATCAGGGTGGAGGTATAGACCCTAGAACTTTAGGTTAAGGAAAATAAATAATGGCAACTTCAGTAACAATGACATATGGTTCATATAGTTTTAGCCCAATTCCTTCATATACTTATTCAACAAGTATGGAAAGAACACCCGGAACTAATATATGCTTGAGCACTCCTGTTCAGATTCAATTAGATGGTCTTATATTTCCAACTGAATCGCAAGGATTTGGCCCCGTTACTAGTGGTATTAATGAGCTTGTAGAATTATTTAAATGCACTGGTTGCCAAGATTTTGTCATTCAATGTGATGGTAGTAATATTATAAATGGACCTGCAAGAGTCACTAGTTTTAATGTTAATCCTAGAACTGATGGTGACTTATATGTTAATACTGCTGCCTATTCTGTAACATTAGAAATGGTTAGTATATCTGGTGATGAATACTTAAATCAACCAAGTGGTATATCTGCTATTAGTGAAGAGTGGAACATAGATTTCCTAGATGAAAGAGTAGGAGGCTCAGTTAGTACTCAAAATGTATTTAACAATGATGCTAGAAGTATTAATGTTCAAGAAGCGTTCACCATTACTCATAATATTAATGTCAGTGCTCCATATTGTTGTAAATCTAGTGGTCCTGATGTAAATGGTTGGCAAAGAGCTATAGATTATGTGCGTAATGAGTTAGCTGTGTCTACTCCAGAAACTGGGTCTTATGGATTATTTGCTGTTCCATCCAATTTAAATTATTATAATCACTTTAGAACTTTTGATAAAAATGTTCACGATGGTTCTATATCGGTTACAGATACTTGGACAGCATCAGAAAGTGGAGCACTAGAAGAATTTGATGTTACTTTAGAAGATAGTATTGATGATTATTTGAAAACTGTCACTGTTAACGGAACAATCCAAGGTCTAGCTACTATTGGTTATGATACAGCGGCTACTGGTATTCCAAAAATTGAACAGGCATTTACATATTGGAAGGCTATTTCTGGAGATATTTATTCTAGGGCAGCTACTATTTACAATGGAAATGTTTCTAGTGACGGTGGAAATATGTCATTAAATATTAATCCATTAAACTTTTCTATCGGATATAATAATGTTGGTGGAAGTATAACTTATAATTATCAATATAATGATAGACCATATAATTGTGTCACCTCTGCCAAGTCTGAAATTATTAATATTAATGAATCAAATCCAAATGATGTATTCTCTCAAATTACAATTTTGGGTAGAGCAGCAGGACCACTTTATCAAGATATTAATACTATAGGACCAAGAACAAGGGAGATTAGCATTGAAGCAATTCTTCCTCCAGATACTGGGTGTTTAGCCGGTGGTTTATTAAGTTATGCTGCACCTACTGGATATGATGATTTAGTCTCTGGTTATGAATTATATATTTCAGGGACTTATGATCAAGTATTTTTAAATAGTGAAAATAAAACTTGGAATCCAAAAGATGGTAGATTTACATTTACTAAAACTTGGACGGTAGGAGGATGCTCGTAATATGGCTATCAATAGTTGTACTCCGCAAAATATATTTGGACCATTCCAACATACACTTTTTTTAGGGTTATCTGTTCGTGATTTTTCTTGTCAGGCCGGATGGAATGACCAATTTAATACGTTAACTGTAACATTAGTGGACGACCCATGTGAAGGTGATAGAGAATATTTTGATGAAGATTTTAACTGGGTGTCTGAGTCACTATCTGCTGATCCGGGTTTCAATTATGCCCCATTAGGTTCTCCAGCACTGTTTAAAATTGGAGAAGTTAAAGATTATACAGATCCTGATAATCCTGTAATTATATTTGATGGTTTTGAGTTTGGTGGTATTATTCAGTCATATAATGTTCAAAACAATGCTGATGGACTAGATATTGTTACCGTCAATATGATTTCTCCGGGCACATTATTGCAAGGAACGAATTTTATTGTTGGAGAATATGCACATCCGATTAATGTTCCGGGTAATCCAAACTATCCACAAAACGTGCAAAATCTTATTAATGTTTATGGATACCTTGAAACATTAGGATATAGTTGTATAGATTTTAATAGTCCAACCGATCCATTTGGTCCCGGATTAGGTGCTCCCGGTGCGAGATTTGGAGGAGCACAAAACACAAGTGCTGGCCTTCCTTGGAATTTAGTTAAAAAAGGGATTCAAGTATTATGTGGTGGTCAGTATAATGGTGATTTAAGAAATGATGGTAACTTTAATTTTAATAGTGTGCCGGGAACTTTAAAGTATATAGCTGGTGTTGGTACTTATGGTAGTATTCCAACTGACCAGTATATTTTAGATATTAGTGAGCTACCCGGAGAAATAGCTGGTTATGGTGGTTCTAATAATCCAGATGCTGGTGGTGGTGGTGGTACTGATCCTACATTAAATCTGTCTAATAATCAATATAGAATACAAGGCCCAATCATTTCTGCATTAGATTTGATTAATCAAATCACAGAAGATGCTGGAATGGATTACATTATTAGTCTTATGCCTACAAAAGCATTAGGATATCCTTCTTCTAGTAATACTAAAACTGGTGCAAATGGTCCAGTAACTAATATTATTAAAGTTAGAGTTGCACCAAGAATTGATGTTCCAGATAGTGTAACTCTTGGCAGTATTAATAATTTTATTGATTATGCTTCTGGTAATAATATACTTATTGACTCTTCTGTTGGACAAGAGTTAGTCATAGAAAATAATGCTGCTTATATTATTGGTGGACAAAGACAAGATTTATTTCAAGTATATGAAGAAGATAGTGCTCAACAAGGACAAGGTTATTGGAAATCGACAGGCAAAACATGGCAAAGGCAACATGCTCCTGAAAGCGGCAGAATCTATCCATTTTTAGGTTATCAGCCAGAAGTTCCTAATACTTGTTTAGTTACTGCTGGAGTCACGGCGACTAAGTATTTAGAGCCTATTCCGGTTGTTTGGGGTCAAGATTTCAATCTCTCTATTAGTGAATATGAGAATGGTCAGACTTGTGCTAATCATGAAGACTGGTTCACACACCAGTGGTTTTTTCAATTCGATTACAATAAATTACCACTTAATATATATGTAGATTTATTTGAACTTGATTTTCCATATGATCCAGAATCATTATTATGTGCTGCTCTAGGTGACTTTGAATCGTTCTTAGAGTGGTTTGTCGTTTACATGCTTGATCCAACATTATCAAATCCTTTAAGTGATTTAAATGATACGGATAAAGTCCGAGAGACTGCTTTAGTATATTATTTTAAGACAGTTTTAAATGCTCTATTTCCTGCTTCTGCTAGGCGCCCATATGAGATATTAAATAGAATGAGATCTAGACCACCCGGATCTTTAACATTTTCTCCGGGTTACGAAGATACAAGATTAACATATAAAAGTTTTGGATCTAATGAAAGTTTCACGCAAAGAAATTATGATTTATTCTTTCAAGATATATCAACTATCTATGACTATCTAAATAAAATAGCTACTGAGTATTATGGCAAAGCTTTTAATGTTGAGATTCCGGGTTTATGTTTCTATATTGATCCAGAAACAAAAGAGGTAACTTTTAGCGATGAACCGGCTACTGATGGTGCTTGGGTTGATACATTTTGGTCTTTTAATTGTGGTGCTGGAGATGAAGTAAATTTTGGAGATCCGGTATATTATCCAAATTGTATCAGTGGTGGAACTACTGGTATTATGGGAATGCAGCATCCAGCACAAACAGAATTCTTTATGGACGATCAAGGTAAGTTACCTGCAATAATTAAATTTGATCCTTATAAAAGTTTCGGTGAAGTTCAAAGAATATATGACGAAAATATGACTTATTCTACTGCCGACGGGACTGCCACTAATCCTCTAGAGGAGTATGGTCCTCCAAACTTTTTCAAGGGTGGTAATTTAGGTGATAAAGCATGGAGAGAGCAACCTTTTGGATTTTCATCATTAGGATTTAAACCATTTACACCATTGTATGTAGCTGGTGAAGTTGAATCCGTATGGAATATCTTTAAAAAACCAACATTGGCTGATGATAACTGTTCTGGTATTGGTCCTGTTTGCTCTATTAGTGCTGTTGTTAAATTGCCAGAGAGAGTTTCACTAGCTCCAAGTTTAGGATTTAGATATAGCAGATTTGGTGAACCAAAAGGTTCAGATTTCGTAGAAAAATATGTTCCAGATTTTCCATTTTTTGGGATACCGGACGAATTAGTTAATAGATTAGGGAATAATTTTAGGCTTGGAACATGGTTTGGAGATGCTGTATTTCGGACAGATAACACTACAGTTCTACCATATGATCCTGAACCCCATAAAACCCCCGACTTTCGGGATATAGTAGGAAGTTATGTTGGTTCTATTCTTAAAAGCACTGCTGTTAGTGTTGGTAATTTTCCATTTGCTTTACCATGCAATGCCGTAGTCCCTGTTAAAAGTAATACAAGAACTTATGGACCTTGGTATAATCAAGGATATACGGATGAGAATAATCCAATTTATGCTAATCTCATTCAAGGTAAGATTCATACAGAAAAAGATGATAGTGCTGTTCCTTGGGAATTTGGTGGAACATTATACCTTTATCAGGGTATGCAGGCAAAAATTAATAATCTTATTATGAAGATGCAGAATGCTGAACGTGGTTCTGTTACAGTGGCTGGATATCCGCAACATGAGCTTGGAACTTCTTTATATGAGAGGCCAAGTTATATAAATAACCATAATGAGCCAAATACTGCTAGAGGAATACCTAGAGATTTAGAGCAGGCGTCATTTACTACTTTAAATGATGGTGTCAAATATTTTTACTTTATAGATACATATCCTTCTGGTCAACCTTTAACTCAAATTACTGATATGTCTGTAAGTGTTGGTTCTCAGGGTATCCAGACTACATACACATTAAGTGCCTATACTCCATTTAAAAATAGATTTACTAAAACAAATTATCAAAGAATTAAGGATCAGGGACTATATAGATTTAAACAAAGAAGAGCAGCAATTGCCTCATCTCAATCTGGTCCTAGAGGTGCAGGTAAGGCAGGCTTTGTTAAGGCTGGTCCTATTGTCCCATTTTATGGTAGGACTTATACTACTAATATACCTACTTCTTTTGCAGAAAGAAGTGCTCCAACATTGTTTATCGGTCAGTACTTACCAGATAATGGTCCTGCTGGTCCTCCCCCTGAAGGTGTTATAAATAATAAAAATTGGTTTGCGGGTGATGTATCTAGAAAAGAAGTTGCCTCTCAGACTTTAAGTCAGATTAAGCAGTTAGATGCTTATGATGATTTTGCACTCATGAGCATGGATGGTCTTATTAGACCAATAAGGAATAGAGCAAGTTTAGGTGCTTTTAATGAGATAAATGCTCAGAATAATGGTAGTGGTCTTGGACCTAAATTACCAATAGTTAATGATACTGGAAATTTTTATGTTAATCTAGATCCCTTTTCTATTAGCGGATTTCAATCTGAATTGCCTCCATTGTCACCATTACGCATTAATCCTAATCCTTATTATAGAATCCCTCCAATAAATAGTGGTATTTTAAAACCTCCAAGTTATGCTAGGGTTCCAGATCAACAGAATTCTGCTGAACCTAT
>Ga0208019_1001078_pt1 | contig 14733 bp, 14 predicted proteins | sample CB_VirMetaG_5_FD_184540 | JGI IMG/M metagenome (GOLD analysis project Ga0208019, IMG submission 184540) | Freshwater to marine saline gradient viral communities from Chesapeake Bay - CB_1508_1D Viral MetaG (SPAdes) (version 4) | ecosystem: Environmental > Aquatic > Marine > Coastal | place: USA...
ACACCAAAAGAAAATCTAAGACAAAGAATTGGATATTTTGGTGCTGATAATGGAATGTATTTTGAGATTGATGGAACAACAGCATATTTTGTTGAGAGAAGTTTATCTACTGGTACTGAAACAAGAGTAGCACAAGAAAATTGGAATGTTGATAAGTTGGATGGTACTGGAGTTTCTGGAATTACTTTAGATAAATCCAAAGCACAAATTCTTTGGATGGATATTGAATGGTTAGGACTTGGTACAGTCAGAATGGGATTTGTAATTAATGGAGTAATGATTCATTGCCATTCATTCCACCACGCAAACTTAATTGAATCTACTTATATTACAACAGCATCACTTCCTCTAAGATATGAGATTACCAATACAGGTATTACCACAAGTAGCAGCACTCTCAAACAAGTTTGTTCTACTGTAATTTCCGAAGGTGGTTATGAGTTGACTGGATTGCAGCAAGCTGTAGGAACACCAATTACATCACCATATAGTATGTCCGTTGCTGGAACTTTTTATCCAGTAATTAGTATAAGATTGAAATCATCTCCAGATCGTTTAGAAGGTATTGTAATCTTGACTGCTCTTTCTTTGATGGGAGTTAGTAATGGTATCAGTTATAATTGGCAGGTAAGAGCATCAGGAACTACTACTGGAGGAACTTGGACAAGTGCTGGTGATGATAGTGCAGTTGAGTACAAACTGAACGGAACTGGCATAACTGGAGGTAGAATATTGGCATCTGGATTTTTCAATTCAGCAAATCAAGGTTCTCCAAATGTTGATATTCTTAAGGAAGCACTATTTAAGTTCCAGTTAGAAAGAAATGGTTTAACTAAAACTCCTTATGAATTAACACTTGTTGTCGCAGCATCTCCAATATCAAGTAGTGAAGAGGTTTATGCCGCAATGGACTGGGAAGAAATTAGTAGGTAATTTTTTATGAGTAATAATGACGTATATCTTGGCAATCCTCTTCTAAAAAAAGCAAATACTCCTATTGAGTTTTCTCAAGAACAAATTGAGGAGTATATAAGATGTAAGGATGACCCAGTATATTTTGCACAAAATTATGTTCAGATTGTGACTCTGGACCATGGTCTTCAACCATTTAAAACTTATGAATTTCAAGAAAAGTTAATTAATAATTTCCACAATAACAGATTCAATATCTGTAAGATGCCAAGACAGACTGGTAAGTCTACGACATGTGTTTCTTATCTTTTACATTATGCAATCTTCAATGATAGTGTAAATATTGGTATTCTTGCTAACAAAGCAACAACTGCTAGAGAACTTTTAGGTAGACTTGCTACGGCATACGAAAACCTACCAAAATGGATGCAACAAGGTGTTCTTGTATGGAACAAAGGTAATATTGAATTAGAAAATGGATCAAAGATACTGGCTGCTTCTACGTCTGCAAGTGCTGTCCGAGGCATGTCGTTTAACATTCTCTTCCTCGACGAATTTGCGTTCGTTCCAAACCATATTGCAGATGCCTTCTTTGCATCTGTTTATCCTACTATTACTTCTGGTAAATCAACGAAAGTAATCATCGTCTCAACTCCACACGGTATGAATCATTTCTACCGTATGTGGCATGATGCCGAAAAGGGTAAAAATGAGTATATACCAACAGACGTTCACTGGTCCGAGGTTCCTGGCAGAGATGAAGTCTGGAAAGAACAGACTATTAAGAATACCTCTGAGCAACAATTTAAAATTGAGTTTGAGTGTGAGTTTCTAGGATCTGTTGATACACTTATTGCTCCCAGTAAACTTAAAACACTTGTATATGATAACCCAATCAAACATAGTGCTGGATTAGATGTCCATGAAGAACCAAAATCCGACCACGACTATGTGGTTACTGTTGATGTGGCTAGAGGTGTTGGAGAGGATTACTCTGCATTCATTGTCGCTGATATTACAACTTTTCCTCACAGAATAGTAGCAAAATACAGGAATAATACGATTAAACCTATGTTATTTCCTAACATAATTTGGGAAATTGCAAAGTCATATAATAATGCATTTATACTTTGTGAAGTAAACGATATTGGTGATCAGATCGCATCTATTCTTCAGTATGATTTAGAGTATCAAAACCTTCTCATGTGTTCTATGAGAGGTAGAGCAGGTCAAATTGTAGGACAGGGTTTCTCGGGAAATAAGACTCAATTGGGCGTGAAGATGTCCAAAACTGTTAAAAAAATTGGGTCTCTCAATCTTAAGACAATGATCGAAGAGGACAAATTATTAATATCTGACTACGAAATTATTTCAGAATTAACAACATTTATTTCTAAAGGAAACTCTTTTGAAGCGGAAGAAGGATGTAATGATGACCTTGCTATGTGTTTGGTCATCTATGCATGGTTGGTAGCTCAAGATTATTTTAAAGAACTCACTGATCAGGATGTTCGTAAAAGATTATACGAAGAGCAAAAGAATCAAATTGAACAAGACATGGCACCTTTTGGATTTCTAAATGATGGAATGGATGAAGGAACATTCGTCGATACTCAGGGCGATAGATGGACTACAGCAAGTCCTTATGATGAATATGGTACAAGCGGTGGTGGATGGGAACTTTGGACTAATTACTAATGGATCTAGACGAGCAACTAGAACTTAATCATCTCTTTCTGACGGATAGGAAGTGTAAAAGTTGTGGGGAAGTTAAGAACCTCGTCGATAGTTTTTATAGAACAAGAAAGGATAGAGGTGCAGTCCCATCATCATATTCCTATATTTGTAAAGATTGCTTTATTGAGGGTGTCAAAGAACGAAAGAAAGATAAGTGTCCAAATTCTCGGTGGGAATATCCAGATTGGTGATTTACGTCGTGTTTACCCTGTCAAAACAGTCAAATTTCTAAATATTATTAGTTAAACTGAGACCTAAGGAGAGAGAAAAACATGGCTACTCCTCAATTATCTCCAGGAGTATTAGTCAGGGAAGTTGACTTAACTATTGGAAGAGCTGAGAACGTTCTTGACAATATTGGTGCTATTGCTGGTCCATTTCAAATTGGACCAATCAATGAGCCAATTACTATTGAAACACAACAACAATTCCTGGATACTTTTGGCAAGCCAATCGGTACTGATAGGCAATATGAGTACTGGATGACAGCGAATTCTTTCCTCTCATACGGTGGTATTCTTAAAGTTGTAAGAGTTGGTGGTGATAGTCTAAACAACAGTAATGCTGCTGTAGGGACTGCATCAACAACTATTCGTATCGACAATTTTGATGATTACGAACTGAATCACAGAAACGACACAAGTTTTTATTGGTCATCAAGAAATGGTGGTCAATGGGCAAATAGTTTAAAAGTTTGTACTATTGATAACAAGTCTGATCAAATCATTAGTATTGCAACAACAAATCCTGGTGCATCAAATCTTGTAGTTGGTTATGGTGTATCTGCTGCTAGAAACGCTGTTTCAATTCCTGGTTCAGGAGCTGTTAACACTTTCACTGGTAATCTGAGAGGTATCATTACTGGTGTCAATACTGATGCTCAAAATGGTAACAGTTCTATTGAAGTAAAGGTTCTGGAAAGAGTTAGTCCAAGAATTGATGACTATCAAACAATTGGTGTAACAACAACTTCTGCAGTTGCAAACGTTGGTGACACAACAATCTTTGTGAACAGTACTTCAGGTATTGCTACTGGTAACTATTTCTTGTCACCTGGAAATGGTTCAATTGAAATCACTGGGTATGGTTCAACCTCAGTTACTCTTGCGGCTGGTATTGCTGCTTCAATGACAACTGTAGGTACTGGAGTTACTTATCAGAATCTTGTTTCTACTGCTGGTACTGTTACTCCTGTCAATTACCAACAGTACAACAACGCAAATTCCTTCATTGATTCTGATATTCTGACTATCACAAACAATTCAGGAACAGCTTCAGGTACTGTTACTGGTGGTGCAGTAAAAGATTGGTACGACGACCAAACTCTTGGACTTAATAACTCCACAGTGTATTGGAGAAATGTTGCACCAAGACCTGTTTCTAATAATTATGTTACAGAAAGAAATGGTAGTAACGATGCAATTCACGTAATTGTTGTTGATGACACGGGTGAAGTAACAGGTGTACAGGGAAGTATCCTTGAAAGATTTGTATCACTTTCCAAAGCAAGTGATACAAAAGCAGATGCTGACAATCCAACTAAAGTATACTACAAAGATTATATTGCACAGAACTCTAGGTTCATCTTTGCCGGCTATAATCCATCACAAGCTGAAGACACTAATTGGAATACAATTCCAGTGGCTTCTGGTTTCTCTACAAACTTTACTAAATACACAACTGCAGAAGGTCTTTGGGGTCAAACTGCACAAAACATCAAATTCTCTTCATTGGGTAACGTAAGTTACACTCTGACAGGTGGAGTTGACTACAGTGCACAAGGTGGTATGGAAGCAGATCTTTCAGATCTTGTTACTGGTTATTCGTACTTTGATAATAAAGATGAAATTGCAGTTGATTACCTCTTGATGGGTCCTGGTCTTGAGGTTGAAAATCAGTCTCAAGCAAAAGCAAACTATATCATCTCTATTGCTGAGTCAAGAAAGGATTGTATTGCAACAATTTCTCCACACAGAGCAAATGTTGTAAACGTAACCAATTCTACAACCCAAACCTCAAACGTTCTTCAATATTATAGCCCAATCAGTTCGTCGTCTTATGCTGTATTTGACACAGGTTATAAGTACACGTTTGATAGGTTTAATAACCAGTTTAGATATATCCCAACCAATGGTGATACTGCTGGTTTGATGGTCAGAACAAGTATTGAAGCATATCCTTGGTTCTCACCAGCTGGTGTCCAAAGAGGTGTTCTTAATAATGCAATCAAGATGGCATATAATCCATCTAAGAACGAAAGAGATCAACTTTACGCTGCAAGAATCAATTCAATCATCACTCAAAAAGGTGCTGGTATTGTTCTCTACGGTGATAAGACAGGTCTTGCATACTCTTCTGCGTTTGATAGAATCAACGTTAGAAGACTGTTCCTCACTGTGGAACAATCACTTGAAGGTGCTGCTAATTCACAACTCTTTGAACTCAATGATGCAAACACAAGAGCTAATTTTGTGAACATCGTTGAACCTTACCTCCGTGATGTTCAAGCAAAGAGAGGTCTTTATGACTTCCTAGTTGTTTGTGATGAAACAAATAACACCCCTGATGTTATTGATAACAATGAGTTCAGAGCTGACATCTTCCTGAAACCAACCAAGTCTATCAACTTCATTACCCTGACATTTGTTGCCACCAGAACTGGTGTTGACTTCCAGGAAGTAGTTGGAACTGTTTGATCATTAAATAACTACGGAGGATTAACCAATGGCAGAAACAAAAACCCTATCACAATTTAAATCAAGACTGGCGGGTGGGGGTGCCCGCCCCAATCTATTTGAAGTCTCGATTCCTACATTCCCATCAGCAATTGCTGATGCTTGGGGAAGTGGTGACCAGTCAGAAAATGGCACCTTTAAGTTCCTTTGTAAGGCTGCAAACCTTCCTGCTTCAAACACACCATCATTTCAGGTTCCTTTTAGAGGTAGAAATCTGAAGGTTGCTGGTGATAGAACGTTTGATCCATGGACAGTCACTATCATCAATGATGAGGACTTCCAACTCAGAACTGCATTTGAGAGATGGGCAAATGTCATCAGTAAACTGGATGATGCAACTGGTGTTACCAATCCATCATCTTACATGACTGATGCATATGTTCAACAGTTAGGAAGGGGTGCTGAAAGATTTGCAACTCAAAATGAAGGTGGTCAGTCAGCAATTCTGAGAACTTATAAGTTCTATGATATCTTCCCAACCAATATTGGTGAGATTGCATTGAGTTATGAGAGTGGTGATACACTTGAAGAATTCGATGTAACATTTGATGTCCAGTACTTCACTATTGGTAACTCACTGGAGTCTACTGGTAGTAACGCAGGTGAAGTTCTGATTGAGTGATAAATAACTAGACAAGACAGTCTAGTATTAATCATAATGGCCAGATTATTTGGTTTTTCAATTGAAGATAATGAGAAAAATCCACCTGGTGTAGTTTCTCCAATCCCACCAACTAATGCTGATGGGAACGAGAACTTCGCCAGTAGTGGATTTTTTGGTAGTTATAATTTAGATATTGAGGGTTTATATAAAAATGAAACGGATGTAATTAGAAGATATAGGCAGATGGCACTCTATCCAGAGTGTGATAGTGCAATTGAAGACATTGTAAATGAAGCAATTGTATCAGATACAAATGATACTCCAGTCCAGATTGAATTGTCTAATTTAAACGCAAGTGATAATATAAAGACTAAAATTAGAGAAGAATTTAAATACATTCTCGAACTTCTTGATTTTGACAAGAAGGCCCATGAGATTTTCCGTAACTGGTATATTGATGGAAGACTCTACTACAATAAGGTTATCGACCAAAAGAATCCTCAAGATGGTATTCAAGAACTTAGATATATTGATTCATCTAAGATTAGATATGTTCGTAAGTTAAAAAAACAAAGTAAAGATAATATTCAATCCGTAAGAGATCCCTTCAACAGTTCCGATAGTCTTGCATATAACTTTCCTGAGGTAGAAGAATACTTTATCTATACTCCAGATAATGGTACAAATAGTCGTAGTGGTTATGGAGGTAATCCTACGAAGGGTATTAAAATGACCCGCGATTCTGTTACCTATTGCACTTCTGGTTTGGTTGATAGAAATAAAGGACTTACATTGTCTTGGTTACATAAGGCAATTAAACCGCTAAACCAATTGATGATGATTGAGGATTCTCTTGTCATCTATAGACTTTCTAGAGCACCAGAACGTCGTATCTTTTACATTGATGTTGGTAATCTTCCAAAGATAAAGGCAGAACAATATTTACGTGATGTCATGATGCGTTATAGAAACAAGATGGTCTATGATGCAAATACTGGTGAGATGCGTGATGATAAGAAGTTTATGTCTATGATGGAAGACTTCTGGTTACCACGTAGAGAAGGTGGTCGTGGTACTGAAATTACTACACTTCCTGGTGGTCAAAACTTGGGTGAAATTACTGATATCAATTACTTCCAGAGAAAACTTTATAGAGCTCTGAATGTTCCTGAGACCAGAATTGAAGGTGACACTGGTTTCTCTATGGGTCGTTCTTCTGAAATCTTGAGAGATGAAATTAAGTTCTCCAAGTTTGTTGGTAGAATGAGAAAGAGATTCTCTTCAATGTTCAGTGATATGTTGAGAACTCAGCTCATATTGAAAAATATCGTCACTCCTGAAGATTGGGACTACATGTCTGATCATATTCAGTATGACTTCCTTTATGACAATCATTTTGCAGAACTCAAGGACGCAGAACTTACGACTGAAAGACTCAATCTTGCTGCTCTTGCGGAACCTTATGTTGGTAAATATTATTCTCAAGATTATGTAAGAAGAAATATCCTGAGACAAACTGATGAAGAGATTATCGAACAGGATACACTGATTGAAAATGAAATTGAAAATGGTGTTATTCCTGATCCTAATGCAATGGTAGATCCTATGACTGGTGCACCAATGGACGCTGGAATTCCACAAGAACCAACTGGTCCAACCGATGCAATTCAGGCTCCAGCTTCACCAAAAGATCCTGAAGCACCTGGTGTCAGCAATCCTCCAGGTGGTGAAATCTAAATAAAGACTGTAGTTACATTATTTTTATGGACGAACTTATGGATATGCTCGTCACTCCAGACGAGTCTTCATCACAAATTAGTGATAAAATTAAAGATATTCTTTTTGCAAAAAGTGCAGAAAAAATTGAAGCGATCAGACCTAACGTAGCAGCATCAATTTTTGATGGACCAGAGGAAAGTGCAGAAGAAGAAATTGAGGATGAAATCTCATATGAAGACGATACTGAAGAATAATAAATAAGTATTATAGAACTATTGAAAAATAATGGCTGCTCTTAAACCAGTTGGTATTAATACTGTAATAAGTACTAGTAGTACTTCTGCACAGACTTCCCCAATTTTACAACAATCTGATGCTCTTAGAGTAGTTGCAGAAACCGCTGGGGTTTATGTTGCAATTGGTACTAATCCAACAGCAACTAATGAAAATTATTATGTTTCGACTAGTGAAAATGAAACGATCACTATTGGTCCAATTGCGTCACAAAGAGTAGTTGGTATTACAACTGGTTCTACAACCATTGTTGATTTCCCAGAAGGAACTGGATGTCCATTTGCTGTAGGAGATGCAGTCTCTCTTACTGTTAACGGTCAATCTGCATTTGATTTTTCTCATAAGATTGTTATCGATGTAAATACTACCTCAGACAGAGGTGGATATTTTAATACAAGAGCAACAATTGACCACGATTCAAGTAGCGGAAATCCATCAGCATTAACTGCACCTTATGCCGAATTGAGAAAGTCAATCAAAGTGGCAGTCAAAACTGAATCTGGCACTGGCAAAGTATACATCCAACAAGTACAAGATTCCTGAACAGAAAAATGAAACTTATCAGAGAAGAAATCGAGTCCGTTGATTTTATCGTCGAAGAGAAGGGCGGTAAAAAACATATGTACATTGAGGGTATTTTCCTTCAGGGTAACATCTGCAATCGTAATGGCAGAATGTATCAAATGGAAGGTCTCAGAAGAGAAGTCCAAAGATACACAGAAAATCATATCAATTCTGGTAGAGCTCTTGGGGAACTCGGACATCCAGATGGTCCTACTGTGAACTTGGATCGTGTTAGCCACAAAATTATTTCACTCAAAGAAGACGGAAATAACTTCATTGGTAAAGCAAAAATCTTGTCAACACCAATGGGTAACATTGCTAAGTCACTCATCGGGGAGGGAGTTAAGCTTGGAGTTTCTAGTAGAGGTATTGGATCACTCAAACAATCCAGAGATGGAATCAACATTGTAGGTGACGATTTCATGCTGGCAACTGCTGCTGATATCGTTGCTGATCCTTCTGCACCAGATGCTTTTGTCGAAGGTATCATGGAAGGAAAAGAGTGGGTTTGGGATGGTGGTATCCTCAGAGAACAAGCTGCCAAGAAAACCTACAAGCAGATCAATACTCTTGTAACTCAAGGTCAACTTGATGAGAAGAAACTTGATTTGTTTAATAACTTCTTAAACAGTCTTTGATAAGTTATTGAAATATACAAATTATAAATAAATATAGATTAAAAAAGGTTAATCGGAGTAACTTCAAATGTCTCGTGGAGATTTACAAGAAATGGAGCAATCAAAAACTGCTGTGAACGCGAACGCTAAACCTGCTGAAGGTATGGGTAAGCTTTCCAGCCCTGGCCAAGGCCTGTCAACTTCCTACGAAGATCTCGGTGGTCCTACCCCTGAGAACTACAAGCCAGATAACGATTCTGCAAAACTTAGAGAGCCTAAGATTGCAACCGTTAGTGATGTAGTTAATAAGGGTGCAAAGGCTGCTGATCCAATGAAGAAAATGGCTAAAGAAGAAGTCGAATCTGAAGAGGAGATCCTCGAAGAAGAAGAGATTGTATCCGAAGAAGAAGTTACCGAAGAAACTGTTGACATCGAAGAAGATGTAAATGCACTCCTCGGTGGTGAAGAGCTTTCCGAAGAATTCAAAGAGAAGGCACGTGTCATCTTTGAAGCAGCATTAACCTCAAAAATCAAAGAAATCCAGGAAACCCTGGAAATCCAGTATGCCGAGCAACTGGAAGAGGAGAGACAATCCCTTAAGGGTGAGCTCACCGAGAGAGTTGACGCATATCTCGAATATGTCTGCCAAGAGTGGATGACCGAGAATGAGTTGGCTATCGAACATGGTCTCAAGACTGAAATGACTGAATCCTTCCTGTCTGGCATGAAGGGTCTTTTTGAAGAACATTATGTAACTATCCCTGAAGAGAAATATGATGTACTTGAGAGCATGGTAGAAAAACTTGATGATATGGAGACAAAACTCAACGAGCAAATCGATAAGAATATCAGTCTGAATAAGAGACTCGCAGAGTCAACCGCAGATGTAATTCTTTCGATGGTCTCTGAAGGTCTTGCTGAGACCCAGAAAGAGAAGCTCGCTTCACTTGCTGAAAGTGTTGAGTTTGAAAGTGAAGAAGAATATCGTGAAAAGCTTGAAGTACTGAAGGAGTCATACTTCTCCAGAACTCCAGCTACAAGGTCTGAAGCACCAGAAACTCTTTCTGAGAGTGTTGATTCAACACCAGTACAACATGGTTCATCCATGGATGCTTATCTCAGAAGCCTGGGCGCATTCAAAAAGTGAATTTAACATTCATTCAAACAACAACTATTAGGTAAAAGCAAATGTTTCAATCCGAACATCTGCAGGAAAAGTGGAGCCCACTTCTCGACTATGAAGGTCTTGATCCCATCAAGGATACTCATAGAAGAGCTGTAACCGCAGTCCTGCTCGAAAACCAAGAAAAATTCCTCCGTGAGGAGCAAGCTTTCCAGTCAGGTATCAACCTGATGGAAACCCCAACCAACGCAGCAAACGCAGCTGGTGCATCAGGTGGTTTTGGTGCTGATTCACTTGCCGCTGGTCCTACTGCTGGTTTCGACCCTGTTCTGATCTCACTGATCAGACGTGCAATGCCAAACCTGGTCGCATATGACCTGGCTGGTGTTCAGCCAATGAACGGTCCTACTGGACTGATCTTCGCAATGCGTTCCCGTTACGAGAACCAGTCTGGTGCAGAAGCACTGTTCAACGAAGCAGATACTGCATTCTCTGGTCAAGACGACGGTTTCAACCTCACCGCAGGTTTCTCAGACGCTAACGCTGGTCTGGGTACAACTTCACAGTCTGGTACTAACCCTTCAGTTCTGAACCCTGTTGGTACCGCATCTTCAACTGGCTATAATGTCGGTGAAGGTATGGTCACTGGCGATGCTGAGAACCTCGGCGCCGGATCTGGTGATCACTTCAACCAGATGGCATTCTCGATCGAGAAAGTCACCGTAACCGCTAAGTCCAGAGCACTCAAGGCTGAGTACTCCTTGGAACTGGCACAAGACCTCAAGGCAATCCATGGTCTGAATGCTGAGGCTGAACTCGCAAACATTCTCTCAACTGAGATTCTTGCTGAGATCAACCGCGAAGTCATCAGAACCATCTATAAGGTTGCTGAACAGGGTGCTGTTTCCAACACCGCAACTGCTGGTGTATTCGACCTCGACATCGACTCCAACGGTCGTTGGTCTGTTGAGAAGTTCAAAGGTCTGCTTTTCCAAATCGAGAGAGACGCTAACGCGATTGCTCAAAGAACTCGTAGAGGAAAGGGTAACATGGTTCTGTGTTCCGCAGACGTTGCTTCCGCACTGACCATGGCTGGTATCCTCGACTACACCCCAGCACTGAACGCAAACCTGAACGTTGACGACACCGGCAACACTTTCGCTGGTACCATCAACGGTAAGTTCAGAGTCTACATCGACCCATATTCGGCTAACCTGACTGCAGCTAACGCTTCTGCAGGTAACCAGTACTATGTTGTCGGTTATAAGGGTTCTTCACCTTACGACGCAGGTCTGTTCTATTGCCCATATGTACCTCTTCAGATGGTACGTGCAGTTGGTGAGAACACCTTCCAGCCAAAAATCGGCTTCAAGACCCGTTATGGTCTGGTTGCAAACCCCTTCGCAGAAGGAACCGATCAAGGTCTGGGTCGTCTCCGTGTCAACTCCAACCGCTACTACAGAAGAGTTGCGGTCAAGAACCTCATGTGAGCCAACTGGATCATTACGGTCCTTTACAGAGTCCCGAAAGGGACTCTTTTTTTATGAGTTGATAAATAGAAAAAAAGTATTTTTGATCGATGTCAAATATTCTCACTAATAATATTAATCCCCGTAGTGGTAATGTAATTAACATTGGTGGTGTTAATGACAAAGTATCGATCGCAGGTACTTTGACTTATGAAGATGTCACCAGTGTAGATTCTATTGGCGTTGTAACTGCACGTAGTGGATTGAATGTAGTAGGTGGTGGTATTACCGCAGTGGGTGTAATCACTTCTTATAGTGGTATCCATGTGGGTGCTGGAGTATCAGCAGTTGGCATCATTACTGCACAATCAGGTGTTGAGTTTGGAACTGTAGGTTCTGGTGTCACTATTAATGCAGTTGGTACTGGTACTAGTTTAGGATTTTTGGTTAATGGATCTGAAAGGGCTCGTGTTGACAGCTCGGGCAGGCTGTTGGTTGGCACGTCTACTAGTCGTAGCGTTGGCGCGGAAAGAAATCTTCAAATTGAAGGTACGGCTGGCGCCACTGGAGGCGTATCCATTGTCAGAAACTCAAATGATGGAGGCGGGTCCGCACTGAACCTTGGAAAATCCAGAGGAACTGTAAACGGAAGTAATACTATTATTAACTCTGGGGACACTCTTGGCCTTATTACATTCAATGGGGCTGATGGCAATAACCTAAATAATGTAGCTGCCCAAATCCTCGCTGCAGTAGACGGCACACCTGGCCCTAACGACATGCCGGGACGATTAACGTTCTCCACTACTGCCGACGGAGCGAGCAGCCCGACGGAGCATCTCCGAATTTCCAATAATGGAACTTCTCAATTTACAGCCCACTCACAAAATTCTACCAATGTTATTCTTGCCCTCTCCAATAATAACGGTAATGATGTAATTTTTGAAGCTCATAATAATACTGTACCAGGAATTTCTGGGCCGATACGCGTCTCAAAATCCGCCTCTACTAACAGATCGATAAATGCCGCTGGTACGGTAAATCAAAATGGTTCCGACTATGCTGAATACTTTAAGAAAAGTGGCAACTTTACAATTCAAAAGGGTGATGTTGTCGGTATTAACAGTGTCGGCCTTTTGACTAATGTTTTTGACGATGCGATTTCTTTTTGCGTTAAGTCAACGGATCCTGGTATAGTTGGTGGCGATAATTGGTTTACTGAACCGCGTCCAAAAAGTGGAGATGGGCAAGAGGTTGACAGTTCCACACCAGAATATGCCGAATGGGAGGAGCGACTTGAGCTGGCTCGCCAAACAGTTGACCGCATTGCCTTTGCCGGCCAAGTCCCTGTCAATGTAATAGGTGCAACTCCTGGTCAATACATCGTCCCTATTGCAACCGAAGAAGGTGGCATTAGCGGCATTGCTAAAGATGAAACCGATCTAACTCTAACCGAGTACATGCGAGCTGTTGGCAAGGTCATTGCCATTGAAGATGATGGTCGATCCCGCATCATTGTCAAAGTCGCTTAGTCCTACTCTCTATGAAACTTCTCACCATGACAACAAACATCGCACTTGAAGGAGGTGCATCATGAGCACAATTAAAGTAAACCGAATTGAGAACACCTCCACAACTGATGGCGGTGTGTCTATTGATACTGACGGTCACGTTACGATTGAAGGTAATTAATAAATGGCACAACCCCTTAGTTCACAAATTACTGATAGAAACTTTCTACAGGCCACTGGATTTAATTTCATTCTTAATAGAGCACCTAAGGTAGGTTTCTATGGAAATGCAATGAATGTACCTGGTATGACCATGGGAGTTGCTAGTCAACCATCATATCTTAAATATATTCCCAGACCTGGAGAAATTTTAGAATTTAATGATTTAAGAATTAGATTTTTCATTGACCAGGGCCTTGAGAACTATATGGAAATTCAACATTGGTTAAGAGGTATTGGTTTTCCTGAAAGTCTTGAGCAGATTTATGATTTTCAAAAAGAAGGACCAGTGAGAAAGGATAACAGAAGTGAGATTAATTTATATTCCGATGGTACTTTGACAATTTTAAATGGTCTTAATAGACCTACATTTGCTGTTAAGTTTAAAGACTTATTTCCCACGTCACTGTCTGATATCAATTTTGATTCGACTGGTTCTGATGTGGATTACTTGACAGCCGATGTCACTTTCAAGTATTCTATCTACAATATAACTGATATTGAATGTTGCTAAATGATTGACCTTCCTACACTACAGGAAATGTGGGAAAAAGATTCAAAGATTGATATTGATAATCTACACACTGAGTCATTAAACATTCCTGTTCTTCATGCAAAATATTATGACATCTTTAATAATCTTATGCTATTAAGGAAAAAAGCAGAACAACAAAAAAAGAATATCCGTCACGAAAGATATGAATACTATTCAGGTAAAGCTGACCCTGATGTGTATATCAAAGACCCGTTTCCTAAAAAGATTCGAGACAAAGATACTATGACAAAGTATCTTGATGCTGATGAGAGGTTATCTACAGTATCAATGAAAATTGAGTACTATGACGTGATGTTAAAATACATAGAAGAAATATTGAAGCAAATTGGTAATCGTACATACCAAATTAAAAATAGTATCGAGTTTATGCGTTTTAGTTCGGGGCTAGGATAATGGAAGAAGAAATATCTCACATAGAAATGAGACTAAACATTAATGCCGTATATCTTCTGTATGACTCTATCAGATTTTATTATGAAAATTGTCCCGACAATCTCGATGATACCAAACTAGAGGAATTAAATTTTATGAAAAACTTACTTTATAAAATTATCTTGGATTATAAATTTGAACATATGTAATAAATACATGTAGGTGAGAACCTATATGTATGGCTGATTTGATTATAGAAAAGGTAAATGAAGTTTACCTAAAGATTACAACAGAACCACAC